>ULLM01015097.1_pt1 | contig 25166 bp, 17 predicted proteins | sample 1951431 | NCBI WGS metagenome assembly ULLM01 (sample SAMEA4835528, study PRJEB28245) | human gut metagenome | biome: gut microbiome; material: fecal sample | place: Denmark | collected 2008
AACGGAAACATTATTTCAAGCGATACTAAATATACTTTTCCAAGAGACATTATTGTTGAAGCAAAATATGAAGCAAAAACTTATGTCTTAAAGTTTGATGCCAATAAAGACACCTATTTTAATGTTAATATTAAAGGATTTGATTATAACATCAATAAGGTTGTTTTTGCCGGTGACTTTGGTGGTCATTATTCGGGTGACGAATTTGATGGCGAAATTTCAAAAACTATTACATTTGGCCAGAAGTTCGGGGCTTTGCCAACTCTTGATGCATTTTATGCAGTTTCAGGTGCAAATCAAGAAACCTATATGTTTGTTGGGTGGTTCACTGAAAAAGGATTTGCTGTAAATGGCGAAACAATCACTCGTGGGGTTCAATATACAGAAAATTCAAGTGTTGAAAATGATCCACCAATTGGGACTCTTTATGCACATTATGAAAAGAGTGTTTATCGTGTTGACCTTGTTGATTCAAACCAAGATTTGGTTGAAAATGGTGGTGTTAAAGTTCCACATTTTGAAAAGGTAAGATATGATGGTTCTTCAAGGTTTGGCACAAAAAACAGCTATTCAACAATCAGTGAAACTGGCTATGGGGTTTTAACAAAATCAAATGACACTTATAATCTTTATACAGTTTCAGACATGCCACTCTCACTTGAAATGTTTGTAAATGATGGATATTATATTTCAAAAATTTCTGTTGAAATTTATAACGGAAGCGACACCGCTGTTTATGTCTTTAATGGTTCAATGAGTGGTGAAACTTATGCATTGACAGGCCCAGAAGTTGCAAATTTGACGGTTGCTCATAGTGGAAAAAATGTCAATGTAAACCTTGCAAAAATTTTAACAAGCAAAAATGACAATGGTGAAAACCTTGGTGCAAAATTTACTGTTGAAACAAGTGCTATATATTTCTCAAATAGTTTTGTTTTGAAAACGGAAAACATTGGTGTTAAAAGGGGAAGTTTCAATATTTCTGAAAATGGCACCGATGTTAGATTGATTTATAATGGTGAAAATGTTTATGACATTTCACTTGCATCAAAAACTTCAAATGTTGGAACTTTAAACTTGGCGGTTTTGAAGAAACTTAAATTTAATGCAACAACTTTGGAATTTAGTCAAAAATATGAAATGGCTAGCGATGTATATTTCAACGTGATTTCTGCAACAAACTATTCTGCAGATTCTGTTGTGAGAGTGAATGGGGTTGTTTTGACCACTTATAAATTGAACAATGCAACATTTATAATTAAATATGATGTTTCAGCAAAAACCTATTCATATGAGCTTTCAGTTTTGCAACTTGCGGACAATCAAATTGAAATTGAAGCTGAAAATGTTTCATCATCTGTAAGTTTGAATTTTACAAACATGTCCACAGACTCAGCGAAAAAGCAAGGAATGAATGCATCGCTTGAAAGCAACATTAATGGAGAAAATGGTTCACTTTCAAATGTTGATTCAGGCTATAGTGTTTCAGGAATTTTGCCAACAGACAAAATTGAATTTACACTTAAACTTAGCAACTATTTCCTTATGTCTGAAACAGCACTTGTTCTTAATTATGGTGACGGCTCTTATACAATTTACAGATTTACAACAAGCAGCATTGACACATCAAACAGAACAATTTCTCAAGCACACAGTGTTGTTGCTCCTGCAATGTTCAATCGTTCTTCAAGTGAAACCAAGATGGACGGAACTGGAATTTCACTTGCATTTAATAGTCAAACAAAAACATTTACAATTGTTGTTGCGGGAATATATAAAAATGTTTCAATTTCACTTCAATATTATTCATATAGATTTGTATCAATTTATTCGGACAGCGAACAATCATATTCAGCAACTGTTCAAAACGGATCTTTTGATCAAAAATCATTAAATGAGATTGCAACTTCAAACCCATCAGATATGCAAAAGATTGCAGAAACTGGTGCAACAAATTTTGTTATTTATAAAAATGAAAGCAACATTTCAAACATTAAAGTTGTTTCAAAATCAACTGAAAGCGAACTTTACAGAATAAGTGTTATCAACGGAAATATCACACTTTCAGAAGGCGATACAATTGCTTCAATAGTGATTGGTGATACTAATTATAGAACAATTTTAAGTGTTGCGAAAATTGATAGATCGATCAAGCTTATAAACTATCTTGGAACAACAAAAACAGATGGGAAGTTCAATTATGAAAAAGATCCGCTTTCAGGAATCGGATTTCTTGCAAATATGTCGGTTTCGTATTATGATTCAATTGGAAACTTAAAATCTTATACACTTCAAGAATCGGGCGGAAATGTTTATTTTAACGGATCAAAACTTGTCATTACGTTTGCAAACATCAAAAACTATACACTTTATAGTGCTGGGCTTTATAATTTAGACAGCGGAGAGCTTTTAACCGAAGGGCTTGTTGAATCGGTTGGAGAAGATGGCTTGCATGTTTACACTTATACGATCGATTCGATTGTTGGCGATTCGTTTGAGTTTAGAACCTATTTTGATCCATATTCAATTGTTGTTAAATATGACATTGAAGGAAACGTTAGTGGTGTTGCAAGCAGCAGTGTTTCAAACTCTCAATCCGATCTTGCGAAACTTGAAAACCAAGTTGCATATTGGAATGTTCCATATCAAATTGTGAATGTTTCACTTGAAAGAAATGGATATGATTTCCTTGGATATAGCCTTGAAGTTTCAGATCAAAGTCAATATTCTTTGAGTCAAATTGTAACAAACTTTGAAATTGATGAAAACAAAATGGAAAACGGCAAAGAAATAATATTGCATGCTGTTTATAGCGCTAAAACTTATAAAATCAGTTTCATTCGCCGTGGTAACACTTCTAGAGATTATGCATTTGGTTCAACGTCTGTTGTTATTATTGGGTCTTCTATAGCTGAAGTAAAATTTGATCAAAAATTGGTTTTAAGCAATGCATATAGAATTGGATATAATTTCGATGGTTGGTATACTGGAATTTCTGGGACAAAAGATAATAACTCTGTTACTGGCTCAAAAGTTTCTGATGACACTATTCTTGATGATAATCTTTTCAATTCACTTAACAGAGATGCAAGTGGAAACCTTTGCCTTTATGCAAATTGGCAAGCGATAAACTTTACAATTAAGTTTAATAAAAATGATGATCACGAATCAAATGGTTCAACTGCTGCAGGCGGAAGTGATTCGCCTGTGAAAGTTTTGTTTGATAGTGGAAAAATTCCAACTCTTCCAACATTAACAAGATATGGTTATAGCTTAAGTGGACATAAGGCACAAAAACTTTTTGCTGGTGAGACAAATGAATATTCGTTTGTTGAAGCAGGGAATGTTTTGAATGCTTCATATTTAAATAGTTGCGGAATTAATATTCCAAATCAAATTACTCCTGTTTCTGAATTCACTGTTTATGCTGTTTGGTCTGCAAAAACTTTCAGAGCAATTTTAGATACACAGAAAACAACATTAAGCGGACATGGCGATGGTGATCCAGACATTACTCTAACTGTTACTGGTGGATATTCTGGAATTGAAAATGGAAAATATTATGTTGATGTCAAGTTCGACTCTGCATTTAAAATTGTTCCAACAGTGTCTGCAACTGGTTATCAATTTAATGGTGTATATACCGAGCCTACTGGTGGAACAAAAATAATCGCAAGCACGGTTGTTAACAGCTCATTTGATGAAGTGTTCACAGTATATGCGCAATATTCAAAACTTTCTTATGCTATATATATAGATAAGGGAGATCTTGCAAGTTGTTCACCTTCTGGTGAAACAATACAAAAATTTTATGACTCACTTGCAATTTCAATGACAACAAGTTCTGGATATTTCATTCAAACAATCGTAATTTATAATGGTGTTGAAACGATCACACTTACATATGCTTGGGATTCTGAAAACAAATCAATGACAATTCAAAGTGTAACAAGTTCTAAAGATACATCACTTTCAAGCCTTAATAGCAGAACTTCATTATATAGAAATATTCAAACTTCTTATCAATATAATACAGAACAAAAAACCTGTGCATTTAACCTTACTATAAACGGCATTAAAAACAATTTCAGAGTAAGAGTTCAAAACACAAGTGTTCAAACATATTCGATTTCATTTTATACATTTGCTGAAGGAAGCAACGGACAACAAACATATAAGAAGAAGTATAAAATTGTTAACTTTGATATTTCTGCTGGTGGATTGATTGTTTGTCAAAATGATCTTTTGCAAGACAAGCAAAACTATCCATATTTGCCGGGTTATAAATTTGTTGAATATCGCTATGGATCTCTCAAAAATGGAGTGGTCGCTCCGGACATGACTGCAAGTGGCGAAATTCCAGTTTCGTATGATGAAACAAAAATAGTTTCAGAAAACCGAAAGATTGTTGCGGTTTATACCGACCAAACAAGACAAGGTGTGCATTTCTATTTCTATAATGACGGAGCCTATGCTGAAAGAAGTTCAAATGAATTTATGATGTATTGGAAAGATGGTTCAACTTGGAACAGTAACTCTTCTAAATTTGACATTAAGTCTTTCATCAGCGAAAATGTAATGAATGTCGGGGGTGGAAAGATTTTAGAGCTTCCAAGCACTGGTTCGTTCTTGTGGCCAGACGGAAATGTTCTTTGCGGATTTGTGATTGCTTCAAGTGCTCCGGCAACTGGCTATTACAATCTTGAAAATTCAAAGGGACTTAAACATTTTGATTGCTCAACAAAAATCGAAGAAGAATTGAAGGTTTATGCGGTTTACGACAAACAATATTTCACTGTTTCAAACAGCGGAACAACACTTAACTCAAAATATAGCCTTTATCAAGAATATAATGGTGCATATATCAAAGTTACTGGCGATATTAAATATTTAAAAATGTCTGAAGCGGATTATAAGAATTATCGAGATCAAATTGCTCGTGGACAAACCGCAGAAGTTGCCCTTACAATGGTATCAACTGAAGAAGTTTTAAACTGTGCAACAAACGGATATTATGTTGCGGTTATAATGTCAGACAGCGGGGTTTATTATAAAGTTTCAGACAATGCATTAAAAATTGGTTAACTTGTTGGGCACGAGATTGAATAAATTTAAAAATCGTGCCTAAAAAGTTGACATGTTTTTCAAAAAAAATTATTATTAAATAGTAAATATAAATTCTATATTTTCGGGAGAATATTATGAAAAAATTTATCAAATCGTTAACAATGCTTTGCTTCGCTTTGGTTCTTTGTGTTCCAATGTTTATGCTTGCAGGCTGCACAAAAAACTATACAATCACAGTCAGTGTTGAAGCTGGAAAAGGTTCAGTTTATAAAGCAAAAGAAGACAATGGTCAAGAAAACTTGCTTGGAAAAAACACTGTAAGAGGCGGGGAAAAGTTTGAATATTATGTTGTTCCAGCAACTGGATATGAAATTGATAAAGTTGTTGTGGATGGTGAAGAAGTTGAAATCACCAATATCACAGGAACATATTTCTATATTGAAGAAGTTGATAAAAACCACACAATTCAAGCATATTTCAAAGAAAAGATTTACACAGTAACTTTCCAATGCTCAGATGGAAACGAACTTTTCTTGCAAAAGAATTATAAATTTAACTCTATCATCGATTTCAATGCAAAAGAGTTTGGTGGAAATAATAACGATTTTTGGTATGTTGTAAATTCAAAAAATGTGCAGATTTCAATTAAAACTGAATATAACAATAGAATTTCAGTTTCAGGAGCTTTAACAATTAAAACTTCAAAAACAAAAGCAGAACTTGATGCAATTATTGCAGCACTTTAATTTGAAAAGAAAATAAAAAAGCGGGTAACCGCTTTTTATTTTTGCTTTTTTGGGGGAAAATATTGGGGTTGGAAAACCATATTTTAAACAATGAAAACTCAATTTTTTTAAATTGCATTTTAATGTGCTTAAAAAGGTGACAAAAATTTGTTGATTCTTTATAATATAAAATAAATGAATGAAAAAATAAATTTTACAATAAAGGGGATATGCATGAACATTGAAGAAATCAAACAAAACATGGAAGAGTTTTATGAAACAAACAAGAACTATGTTTTGCCTTTTAAAACTCCAGAAGAAAACAAACCATTCATCATGGGGATTGGTGCAAACACATTTTTTGTAAGTGATGGAAAAACTTCTTTCATGATTGATGCCTATGCAACAAGAAATTGTTTCAGACTTCCTATAAAATTCGGTGTAAACATGCTTTTTGCTGATGTTGAAAGTAAACCAGAAAATGTTGAAGAAATTTACAAAGCAATTGGGACTCCGGCATTTTCTTATATTGTGTGCACACATAACCACATTGACCACACAATGGATTTGAAGGCTTTTTATGATTTGTGTTATAAATATAATGGCATCAAACCAAAAATTGTTGGAACTCTTTCAAGTGTTAACACTGCTCTTGGCTATGGTGTCCCAGAGTGTGACACCATGGTTGTTTACCGCAAGAAAAGTGGGTTTGATAGCATCAATATTGGAGATTTTAAAATCACATTTTTGCCGGGCAAACACCTTAAACTTTTTGCACTTTACAAAAGCACATATCAACGAACACCACTCAAAAATAAGGGCTTTATAACATCTTATAAAGAAGGTGGAGTTCTTGACTTTTTCATTGAGCATGAAGGCATGGAAAACGTGCTTTTAACGTCTTCTTTTGGCATTGGTGAATATTCACTTTCAAAACCTGTTGGAACGCTTATACAGGCGATTGGCGGGGCTGGAAAAGAGAAAAAATCATTTGTTAAAAACCTTTATAATCATAATGCTATTAAAACAAATGCAAAGAGAGTTTTTCTTTCTCATTATGATGATTTCTTTGTTCCACTTTCAAAGCCTCTTCGTTTTATTAATGTTTCACCAAGGTTGATTGAAACCATGAGAAGTTTGGATGAAGCAAAGCCTGTTGGACTTATAACTTTGTTTGAAAAAGTGGAATTATAAATCATATAGGCAAAAAGAATATAAAATTGGCAATAAAAAAAATCACTTGTTTTCAAGTGATTTTTTTGTGTTAAAAACCGATAAGTTGAATTATATATCCTGTCACAATTCCGACTGCCAAAAGCCCGCCAAGAATTGAAAAGTTTTCTTTCATGTTTTTGTTTTCCTTGAAAAGAACCATAAAGGCAATTCCTGCATTTGAAATAAGTCCGGCAATGCAAGCTCCGAAGCCGATTCCTCCAATAGTATAAAGTTCTGTGATAACAACCGAGCTTGCACAGTTTGGAATAAGTCCAATAAATCCGGCAACAAGTGGGGCAAAGCCTTTGCTGTTTTGTAAAAATGATACAAGATTTTGCTCTCCAACGAGTTTAATGATTCCACCCATTGCAACATTAACAATTAAAATGAATGTAAAAATTTTAAGCGAGTGAACAAGTGGGTGAAGCAAAAATCTTTTCCACAAATCCTTTTTGCTTGGGTTTGATTCAATGTCGTGTCCGCAACAACCATGGTGATGTTCTTCTTTGTTTTCTTCATCATACGAATGCTGGTCATGTTCTTCATGATTGTCATGGTCGTGATGTTCATGGACATGTTCTGGGTCATTATTTTCGTTATTCTCAGCCTTTTCAGAAAGATTTTCTATCGTTTCAGGGTTTTGTTCTTCAAGCTTTGAAATGTTTTCTTTTGTTGTTTGAAAGACTGGTGCAAGTCTTTTTTCATTTGCTTTTTTAAATATAAGGTCAACACTATATCCAACAATAATCGCAAGAACAAACTTGACAAGAAGAAGTGGAATAAGTGATAAAATTTTGTTTGGTGCAGTAAGAAGAATTGGAACGGCTTCGTCACTTGTTGCGATATAAACGGCAAGAAGGGTTCCGATTTTGATTTTCTTTGAAGCAAAAAGATCGGTTGCAACAACCGAGAAGCCACATTGTGGAACAAGCCCGAAACTTGATGCGAAAAGTGTGCTCCAATTGCTTGTTAAAAGTTTAGAATGCTCAATTTTATTTGCAGTTACATATTCTATAACTTCAATCAGAACATAGCAAACAAGCAAAAATGGCAAAATTTTCAACGAGTCGAGCAGTGCGTCAACAAGAAATTCCATTTTTTTCTCCTCTAAATATTAATTAATTATAATATAAAATAAACTTATATGCAACGAAATATATTAAACATTATGTCAAACCTTGTCAATAGAAAAATAAAAACTTTTCAAAATTGAAACTGATGTTTATATTTGTTTTACTTGTTCATTTTATTTATGATATAATAACAAAAGCAAAACAAATAAAGGTGAAAGCTGTGGAAGAAGAAATTCAAGAAAACGATGAAAAAATCGTTAAACCTCACAAAGAAAAAAGTGTTCGAAAAATAAAAAAAGAACACAAAATAAGTGATAAAAAAGAAAAGAAAGAAACAAAGAAACTTGCAAGGGTTCAAAAGCACCTTGCTAAAAAATATGGCAAAACTAAAAGCCATGATGAAAACGATAATAATGGTGAAAAAACGCGGAATGCCGAACCAGATGAATTTGAAAAACAATCAATTAACACTGCAAGTGGCAAAACAGAGCAAGATAAAGTGTTGATTGTTCGAAAGGTTCAACAAGGCAAACCATTGACAATGAAACGTAAAATTCTGAATTTAATTTCATATGCTTTGGTTGGTGTGATTGCGATTGCTTTTGGATATATTGCTGGTAACTTTTACTATGCAAACTGTATGGATCAACCAAACTATAACTTTAACACATCAGAGCTTCGAGATAATGGTGAAGAGATTTATAACAGACTTCAAACAACAAAAAATACTATTGGAATTGCAAGACAAAATCCAGTTGAAATTGTTGTTGCGGCAGAATATTTAATGTCTATCACAACAAAATATAAAGGTTCAGTTGTTGGTGCGGTTCAACCAAGCATTGGTTCACAACAAACCGTTCGTGGAACAAAAGGAAGGGACGGGAATCATTTTTATGTTGAAAACTATTCAAAAGGAATGATGTCAATTGCTGAGAAATATGACTATTTCGCCGACACCGACAAGGCGGAAGTTTTCCGTGTTGAAGGTGGTGCTGTTAAAACTGATTCTGCCAATTTTGGAACAAAACCAACTTGGACATTTAACAAAGCAAGCTATATTGAAGAATATGGAACAGCTCCAGACAGTTTGATGATTCCATATGTGATTTCTTCAAAAACATATATTGAAGGCTCTGACACTGTAACGGCACTTGGTGGTGGAAAGTTCCAAGTAAAAATGTCGCTTACAAACGATAAAGCTGTTGCAGACTATGCAAAACAGGTTAAGCATATGTCCGGTCTTGCAAACTATCCTCGTTTTGAAAGAGTTATAGTTTCGTTTGTGATTGACTCTGATTATAGAATTGTTTCACTTCGCTATGATGAATCATATTCAGTTACATATTTTGGTGTTCCGGCAAAATGTGTGGGTTGGCTTGAAGTTAACATAGAATATTAAAAAACGCAAAAATGACATGCAAAAGGTGTAAAATGTATAGTAAAAAGTGGATTTTTGGCAAAAATGTTGTTATAACTGGAACGTCAAGTGGGATTGGTTTGGAACTTGCAAAACTGCTTTCAAGCAAATATTTTTGCAATGTATATGGTTGTGGAAGGAATCTTCAAAAGCTTGAAAATAGTAAAAAAGTTATAGATCAAGAAATTGAAATACAATATAAAATGCTAATTAAAAAGAATAAAAATCCTTTAAATAAAGGGAGCTATAATTTCTTTCAAGCAGATGTTTCTTCATTTGAAAGTTTTGCTGAATTCAAAAACAAATTGGACATGGCGGGGTTTAAGCCTGACATTGTAATTAATAATGCGGGGATCATGCCAGCATTTGAAAAGTTTGAAACTGAAAGTGTTGATACTTCAAGGAAAGTGTTTGACACAAATTTCTTTTCACATGTCTATTCTTATAAATTGTTTGTTGACATTTTGAAAGAAAATCATGGTGCGTTTTATAGCATTTCAAGTTCTTCAGCACTTTGTCCAATTGTTGGGCAAGCTCTTTATTCGGCAAGCAAAGCTGCGATCAAAAATTTTATTGAGTCCATTCGCCTTGAACAAAAAAATGAGTTTTTGATTGGTTTGATTTTTCCTGGCTATGTTGCAACCGACTTGTTTAGAAATGAAGAGAACATAAGCAAACTTGTTAAAAGTTTTTCAATGCATGCTGACAAAATGGCAAGAAAAATTGTAAATGTGATTCGAAAAAGAAAAAAGCGATCGGTTCTTGGTTTTGATGGAATACTTATGAATTCGATGTATAAGTTTTTCCCAAAATCATCACCAAAAACAATTTCAAATGTTCTTGAATTGTCTCATGATAAAATGTTTGACAAAGTGTTTGAAAACAACAATGAAAAAAGGAAAAATAAAAACAAATAGTATTTTTTGAAATATTATAGGCAAAATTTAAATAAAGAAGTCATTTATAATGACTTTTTTATTTTTGCCGTGCAAAATAAGTTGCGGTAAAGTTTCTCTGTGTGATAAAATAAAAACATAGTAAAAGGGGGACAAAAGCCTTGGATAAAAATAATATTGCACAAGCGGAAGAATATGAAAAAGTTCTTTCTCGCTTGGAAAACACTTTTGGAGATTGGTTTAATGGAAAAATGCAAATTCCGACAATGACAAATAACCTTTATCCATACACACACATGTTCAGCCCAATAAAGGTTAACAATTGTGAAATTAAAAACCGTCTTGTAATGGGTCCAATGGGAAACGTTAATATGGGCGATGAAACTGGCAGACCAAGTCAAAAAATGATTGACTATTTTGAAGCAAGAGCGAAAGGTGGGGTTGGTCTTATCACAACAGGACTTATTCCAACATCTTTTGGTGTTGACCCAACTGTTCTTGAAAAAGACAATTTGTCATATTTCCCAAGAATCGACCGCAGCCGAACAAATCTTGTTGGTTGGAGAAACTTGGCATATGCTGTTCACAGCTATGGAAGCAAAATTTTCATTCAGCTTACTGCTGGTCTTGGAAGAGTTGGAAACCCTGAATGTTTGCTTACAAAACTTAAACTTCCAGTTTCTGCATCTTGGAATCCAAACTATTATATTCCTGCAATTCCTTGCAAACAACTTAGCGGTTCTGGTTGCAAAAAAATTATCAAAAAAACTGGTCAAGCTGCAATTGATGCAAAAACTGCAGGGCTTGATGGTGTATATCTTCATGGACATGAGGGTTATTTGCTTGAACAAATGACGAACCCTGCTTTCAATCGCAGAATTCTTGGAAGATATTCTTCATATCAACAATTCGGTCTTGACATGGTAAGTGAAATCAGAAAACGTTGTGGAAATAAATTTCCAATCATGTATAGAATTGATTTATCGCTTATGCTTAATGCAACTTATGGCGACAAAATGAAAAAGATTAAAAGCCTTAAAAAATTCCGTGATGAAAGACTTTGCCTTGAAACACTTGAATATATGGCAAATCTTGTTAAAGCTGGTGTTGACATGTTCGACGTTGACCTTGGTTGCTATGACAACTGGTGGCTTCCACATCCACCTTCGAGCATGCCTTCTGGCTGTTTTCTTGAAATTGCAGAAATTGCCAAAAAATATTTTAAAGACAATAAAATTGTTTCAAATGCTGGGCTTCCAGTTCCAATTGTTGCTGTTGGAAAACTTGGATATCCAGATCTTGCTGAACAAGCTATTCGTGATGAAAAGTGCGACATGATCATGCTTGCTCGTCCACTTCTTGCTGACCCAGAATGGCCAAACAAAGCTTTTGCTGGAAAGACAGAAAACATTCGTCCTTGCATTGGTTGTCATGAAGCATGCATTAAAGAATTCATTGAAGGGGGACACCCTCAATGTGCGGTTTGTCCAACAACAACTTTTGAAACTGGGCTTCTTGATGGTCTTAAAAAGGCAAATGTTAAAAAGAAAGTTGCAGTTATCGGTGCTGGACCTGCTGGTGTGGTTTGTGCAAAAACTCTTGTTCTTCGTGGACACGATGTAACTCTTTATGAGAAAACAGACAGAGTTGGTGGAACACTTAATCCAGCTGCTGTTCCAAAAATTAAATATGAGCTTAAAAACTATGTTGACTATTTGACAAGACAAGTTGAAACTCTTAAAAAAGAATCAAATTTTAAAGCTGTGTTTGGAAAGACTGTAACCGAAGAAGAACTTGCAAAAGAAAAATTTGACGCAATCATCACTGCAACTGGAAGCAATCAGGTTGGTCTTCCAATTAAGGGCGCTGTTCAAAAACATGTTTGCACAGCTGTTGAAGCACTTTCTGACATAGAAAAAATTCAAAATGCAAAAAATATTGTTGTTATCGGTGGTGGAGACAGTGGTTGTGAACTTGCATATTTTGCAAAATATGAGCTTGGAAAAAATGTAACAATTGTTGAAATGGCTCCAAAGCTTATGGCAAAATCTTGCACAGCAAACCGTGGACACATTTTACACTATCTTGATAAAGCAGGTGTTAAATGTTATAACTGTGCATCAGTAACTTCAATCAATGAAGACGATGTTGAGATCTTGACAAATGCAAGCAAAACTGTTCCGAACCCATATAACACATGGGAACCAGTTTTGCCAGAGAATATTCACAATCCTCTTGAGAAGAAAATTAAAACTCTTCCTAAGGCTGTTACAGTTGAGGCAGACCTTGTTGTTATCGCAGCAGGAACTGCTCCAAACAACGAACTTTATAAAACTCTTGTTGCAAAACAAACAGCTCCACTTATTTATAATGTTGGTGATAGTTTTGCACCGGGAAAAGTTTTCACAGCAGTAAAAAGTGCGTTTAATGTTGCAAAAAACATTTAAGTGATATATAATTAAAAAACATTTTGCAAATAGCATATGAAAAGGTATAAAAATGGGACTTAAAATTTACAATTCATTTACAAAACAAAAAGAAGAATTCAAATCAATCGTGCCTGGCAGAGTTGGAATGTATGTGTGTGGGCCAACAGTTTATGGTCCACCACATGTTGGGCATGCAAGAAGCTATACAAATTTTGACACTGTTTTTCGTTATCTCCAATATCTTGGCTATAAGGTTAAATATGTTCAAAATATAACCGATGTTGGACATTTGGTTGGTGATGGTGATGACGGGGAAGATAAAATTTTAAAACAAGCAAAAAAAGAACAAGTTGACCCATATGAAATTGCATATAAATATGAAACAATGTATTTTGACGCAATGGCAAAACTTAACATTTTAAAACCAAGCATTTCAGCTCGTGCAACTGGCTTCATTCCACAAATGATTGACATGGTTCAAACCCTTCTTGACAAGGGATATGCATATATTTCTAAAGATGGAAATATTTATTATCGTGTTCATAAGTTTTCTTCATATGGTCAGCTTTCAAATCGCAGGCTTGAAAATAACTTGTCTGGTGAGAGAATTGAAGTTGCAGGAGACAAGGAAAATCCAGAAGACTTTGCGCTTTGGAAAAAGGCAGACGGCGGACATTTGATGAAATGGAAATCTCCATGGGGTTGGGGCTATCCTGGTTGGCATTTGGAGTGTTCAACTCTCAGTAAATTTTTCCTTGGTGACACTTTCGATATCCACGGTGGCGGAATTGATAATATTTTTCCGCATCATGAATGTGAATGTGCTCAAAGTGAAGTTGCAAATGGTGTAAAGTTTGTTAACTATTTCATGCATAATAACCTTGTAACAGTAAATGGAACAAAAATGGGTAAATCTCTTGGAAACTTTATCACACTTGAAGATTTGTTTAAAGAGTTTGATCCACTTTATGTTCGCTATTTCATTTTGCTTTTCCACTATCGTTCGCCAATCGACTTCACAAAAGAAGCAATTAAAAATGCAGGTGAACAACTTGAAAAAATTAAAACTGCATATCAAATAATTGCAGAAGTTGCTGAAAATAAAGAATCAGAGCCAAAGAGTGGGGTTGCTAAAGAAATTTTAACAAATTTTGAAAATGCGATGAATGAAGATTTCAACACACCTCTTGCAATTTCAGAACTTTTAAGAACAATCAAACTTGCAAAACAAGTTAAAGAATCAGGCGATAAGTCTGCCGCAAGTGAACTTTTATTCGTAATGAATAAAATTGCTTTTGTTCTTGGTCTTGATTTTTCTAAAAAAGTTGAAGAGAAAGATTCTGGTGAAAGTGAAAAACTTCTTGAAATCATTTCTGATGTTCGAAACAAACTTAGAAGTGAAAAGAACTATCAAATGAGTGACTATATCCGTGATCGACTTGCTGAAAGCGGTGTTGTTGTAAACGACAAAAAAATCTAATACAAAACAAAAGGGCAAATTTGAAAACATGGTCAAAATTTGTCCTTTTCTTTGTTTTTTGTTTGCTTGCTATTGACTTTTTGATAGGGTTTGATATAATAATTGAGTTTAAGAAATTTATTATTAAAGGTGAGTTATGGAAAAAATTTATAGAGTTGTTTGTGGTGCAAAATATTTGCCACGCAAAATCGTTAAAACAATTTTTACACCAGATGTTGCTTCTGGATATATAAAAAATGCGAAACTTGATCCACGAGTTCCGGTTACAATTACAAGTGAAGTTGTAAATCGTTTCCGTCCATATATCTATGTTCAAGGAAAAGATGTTGCAAATTCAATTTGCAACTGGCTTAACACAAATAATGGAGAAATGAAATATTCAGTTTGTGCAAGCGATGCTGGATATGATGATGCTCTTTATTATCTTGAAAACGATGTTGAACTTAATTTTGTATATCAAAGAACCTTTGGGCTTGATATTGACAAATTGTCAAGAATTCCGCTTTTCTATACAGCAGAAGGATATTTAAGTTTGGCTGTTGAGTGTCTTGATAAAGATAAATGGAAATGGAAACTTGAAGGTCGTCCAACACTTGAAAATCAAGATAAAATTGACGAAATTGAAAAATAACAACAATAAAGAACTGGCAAAAGCTGGTTCTTTTTTTTGTGAAACAGATGTGTTATTTTGTTGATTTATTCAAGCAATATTGATAAAATATAATAAGGTATATAAATATGGAAAATATTATTGAAATTAAAAATCTAAACAAAAGCTTTGGTGAAGTCCATGCAGTGTCTAACCTTTCTTTTTGTGTAAAGAAAGGTGAACTTTTTGCATTTCTTGGTGTTAATGGTGCTGGAAAATCAACAACAATTTCAATCATGTGTGGAACACTTTTAAAAGATAGTGGAACGGTTGTCATTAATGGCAAAAACATTGAACATGATTTGTCAGAAATATCTAAAGATATTGGAGTTGTTTTTCAAAACTCAGTTCTGGATAAGCAGCTTTCGGTTAAAGACAATTTAATGTCTCGTGCAAGTCTTTATGGAATTTATGGGGCACAGGCGAAAGATAAAATAATGTCGCTTGCAAAACTCCTTAATTTTGAAGATTTGTTAAATCGAACACTCGGAAAACTTTCAGGCGGGCAGAAACGAAAGATTGATGTTGCAAGAGCTTTGCTTCATGATCCTAAAATTTTAATTTTAGACGAGCCAACAACGGGTCTTGATCCTCAAACTCGCAAAACTTTGTGGCACGTTATCGACACTCTTCGAAAAGAATCAGGAATGACCGTGTTTTTGACAACGCACTATATGGAAGAAACTTCCGATGCGGACTATGTTGTGATTCTTGACGGTGGAAAAATTGTTGCAGAAGGCACACCTGTAGATCTAAAAAATAAATATACTGGTGACTATATAACTCTTTATAATGCAAAAAAATCAGATGTTGAGAAACTTGGTTTGAATTTTGAAGAGATTAACGGCTCTTTCAGAATTGCTGTTAAAGACTCAAAGCAGGCAAAAGAACTTATTTTGAAAAATCCTGATCTTTTCACAGATTTTGAAATCGTGAAAGGAAAGATGGACGATGTGTTCTTGGCTGTAACTGGGAAAAATCTTGTTGGAGGTGAGGGCTGATGAAAACATTTTCAAGCATGACAAAAAGAAATGTTAAGCTATTTTTCAAAGATAAGGCAATGTTTTTCACTTCGCTTATCACACCAATGATTTTGCTTGTTTTATATATGACATTTCTTGCAAAAGTATATCGTGACAGTTTTGCAGCTGCTGTTCCTGATGGGCTTGAACTTGATGCAAAACTTGTAAATGGAATGGTTGGTGGAGAAATTTTGTCTTCAATTTTGGCGGTTTGCTGTGTTACTGTTGCTTTCTGTTCCAACCTTTTAATGGTGAATGACAAGGTGAGTGGTGCAAGAAAAGACCTTTTGATTTCACCAACAAAGAAGTCCACATTTGCATTGTCATATTATGTTGCAACGCTTTTTTCAACATTGATAATTTCTGTGGTTGCAACAGTTGCTTGTTTTGTTTATGTTGCTTGTCAGGGTTGGTATCTTTCATTTGTCGATGTGCTTCTGGTTTTCCTTGATGTTTTCTTGCTTACAATGTTTGGAACTGCATTGTCTTCATGTGTGAATGTTTTTCTTTCGACAAATGGTCAAGCAAGTGCGGTTGGAACAATTGTTTCGGCGGGCTATGGCTTCATTTGCGGGGCATATATGCCAATTTCTTCTTTTGGAACCGGGCTTCAAACAGTTCTTGGTTTTTTGCCGGGCACCTATGGAACTTCACTTTTAAGAAATCATGCACTTGCTGGGGTGTTCAGAGAAATGGCAAAACAGCATTATCCCGCAGATGTAATTGAAAAAATCAAAGATAGTGTGGATTGCAATCTCTATTTCTTTGAAAATAAAGTAAGCATTGGTGCCATGTATGGGATTTTGATTGGTTCAATTGTCCTTTTTATTGGACTTTACATATTGATAAACTATCTTAAAAATCGAAAAGGTGTGAGAAATTAATGATTAAAAATAATGAAACTCAAAAAGCAGGGTGCTATCTTGTTGATGTGAAAAATAAAAAGATTGCGCTTGTATATCGTGAAAAAAGAAATGACTGGTCTTTTCCAAAGGGTCACAGAGAAGAAGGTGAAACAATTCAAGAGTGTGCGGTTCGTGAAACGGCAGAAGAAACTAAAAGAATTGCAGAAATCGTTCCAGATATTGACCCGGTTGTGGAACGTTATGTTACACCAAGTGGCGAGCACTGTGTGTGTTATATGTTTGTCGCAATTGATAAAGGTCACAGCGATAACACTTCTTGGGATACTCATGACACCTATTTTATTGATATTGACAAGGTTGAAGAAAAACTTTCCTATGATGATTTAAAGCAGACTTGGAGAGAAGTTAAAAAACAAATTGAAAAGCTATTTTAGTTTTAGATGTCTCACATAGCAGAAAAAAACTATTGACATATCTGATGTGTAAGCATATAATGAAACTATATAAGGAGAAACAAATGACTAATATTTGCACTTTGTGGCATCGTCATATTTAAGTCATTCGCAAAGCAAGTGTGTTTTGTGAATGCTTTTTCATGTTCACAAAATGCACCAATATTTTTAGAAGATTTGTTAAAACTGTTGGTGTAAGCTGACAGTTTTTATTTTGAAATAAAAATAAAATCAATAGAACTGTCAGCAAAAACTGGCAGTTTTTTATTTATCAGCATTTAAAGAAAAAAGGAGAAAAAAATTATGTTTACAAAATTTTGGCGTCATGCTCATTTCCAGTGACATTCACAAAATGTATGTTTTGTGAGTGTTTTTGTGCATCATAAAACATACACATGGCAAAACAAAATTATTCATAATTTTAGACCCGTTTGTATGTTTAATTAATATAAACGGGTCGTTTAATTTTAAGGAGAAAAATTATGGATAATATGAAATATTTAAAAGAATTGGTGTCGATCAAAAGCTATGACACAAACGAGAATAAAGAGATTGTGGGCTATCTTGAAAAAGAATTTTCAAAAAACTCAAAAGAAGTTATAAAAGTAAAAAATGTTAAAAATGGCAAAGAAAATTTGCTTGTTGGTATAAATTGCAATTTGAAAAATGCTAAAGATGCAATTGTTCTTGCTGGACACATGGACACTGTTGTTGCAGATGAAAAAGCATATTTGACAAACCCATATGAGGCAGTGGAAAAAGATGGAAAAATTTATGGGCTCGGAACAATTGATATGAAAAGTTTCTTTGCAATAATCTTAAACAAAATTAAAGAACTTAGTTCTTTGAAAATGCCAATTGTCGTTGCAATTTCATCTGATGAAGAAACAGAATTTGATGGGGTGGAGCAAATCAGTAATAAAATGGAAGAACTTGGAATTGTTCCAAAATTTTCAATTATTGGTGAGCCAACAAATAGCAACATTTGTTCAGAAAGCAATAGCTGTTATGAATTTGAGATTAACATTGCTGGCAAAAGTTGCCACAGTTCAAACCCAAATGCTGGTGTGAATGCAAACTATATTTTGGCAAAACTTTTAAATCTTGTTGAAAAATTGAATGATAAATTCTGTGGAACAACAATAAGTTCAAACTTGATTTCAGGTGGTGAAAAAGTAAATATAATTTCAGATAAGGCAAAAATGGTTTTCGATGTGAGAACAAACGATAATGGCAAATGTAAAAAACTTCTTAAAATCATTAATAATGAAATAAAGAAACTTGAAAATAAATATGCAGGGGCAAAAATCGAGATGAAAAACACACTTAAAATTTTGCCACTTGAATATAAGAATCCGAAACTTATTCAAAATCTATGCAAAAAATTTAAACTTGAAAACAATAAATTTATTGGCGGTTGTGAAGCTGGATATTATCAGCAGCTTGGTGGTGATGCAGTTGTCTTTGGAGTTGGAGATCTTGCACTCGCTCACAAACCAAATGAATTTGTAGTTATAAGTGAGTTCGAAAAATATCAAGAAATGCTTAGCCAGGTCATAAAAGAATTTGAATAATTTTACATTCAATTCACAATAAAAAAGAAGGGTTGTTTTTTGACTCTTCTTTTTTTTATTGTGATATGTTATTTTTTTGTTTTATAAAAAACGCAAAAACGTGCAAAATTTGTGTGAAACATAGCTTTAAAATGACGAATTGTATTAATTTTGTATATTTTAAATGAAATTATAATTTTTGTTCTTTGATATTGTTTGAATAAATTTTATTTATAATAAACTGATATAACATGCAAATTAATGATCCGAATAAAACACTTATTGCATTAAAAATAACGTCTGAAAGTTGAACCGAACGTGGAACAGGGAACATGAACTGGCAAAATTCAATCAGCATTCCGCAGATAAAACCAACGGCAAGAGAAATGAAAATTTTCTTCCATGTTTTTAAATTTTCAAAACAATAGCAGGTGAATGTTCCGATCGGAATAAGCATTAAAAGGTTAATAATAATGTCTTGTTTTGTAAGGTGTGAAAAACTGAAGCTGATGTTTTTATCAAACCAATTTCCAAATTTTTGAAAGGATATGGTTGTGGTTGTTTTTGATATGTCAATTTTTCCAAGAGTTCCAACAATCAAAATTGCAATAAAAATGCAAAAAGAAACAATAGAAAGAATCTTTTGTGTTTTCTTATTTCTTATAAGCATGATAAGAAAGGGGAAAACGAGATAAAAAATTGAAACCATGATAATGACAAATGTTGTGTTAAGTTTCATATAAACGTCCTTATTTGATACTTATATTATATATTGTTTAATTAATTAATTCAAATGAATAAATTAATATTTTGTAAATATTGATCACAAATAGGATATGTGCAGGCGGGTTTCTAACACAATTATATTCAAATATCAGTGCAGACAAAAAGAATGATGAACAAACTAAGTAGCACTAAAAAATTTTCTCGTGCTATTTTTTTTATAGTTGTTAATTATAGATATTTATGATAGATTAAATTAAAAAATATTGATGAAACTAAACCAATTTTTGAAAAAAGATAAAAATTAAATACATTTTCTTAAAATATATGCTATAATGAAAATAGAAATTCAATTTTAAGGGGGAAAATAGATTGAAAAAGAAATTATTGAGTTTTATTTTTGCTTTTTGCTTAATTATTCCTTGCATATTTTTGTTAAATGCCTGTGGAAATGATAAAAAGTTAAATTACATTCAAGCATCTTTGGCTGATGGTAAATATTCAACATCAATTTATGAGACCAAAGATTTTGGTAATACTACTGGACTTAACAATATAAAAATAAAAGCATATTATTCAGATGGCTCTAATGAAAATGTTGAATTGACTAATGTTCAAATAACCGTAAGTTTTACGGCTGATGGTTTGGAGGAAAGTAGAGTTACTAAAACTTTTGAAGAATACACTCAAATGTGTGAGAATTCAAATCTTACAGCTGGCTTTTGGAGGTTAACTTTAAAGTATAAAGACAAGTCTTGCGAAGTTAATATTGATGTTAAAAAAGTAAACGATAATAGCAACTACACTTTAAAAGTTACAAGTAAATTTGGAAATATTGGTGAAAATCAAATTTACTATGGAACAAAGTTTAAAGGTATCGACTATAGCGTTTTTAATGGCACTACTCAATTAGATGATAGTATGATCGAGAAAAAAATTTATACTTTAACTAAAGATGATAATTCATTTTATGACATTTCTTCACTAACACAAGATGAAATCAAGGCTTTACCAAAACCAAGCGAAATTGTTGATTCTGGAAATTATCGTGAATTATCAAATGAAATATCAAATCTAGAATATATTGAACCAGGCAAATATTTGATTTTTGCTGAAATAAAAGAACAAGAAAATTACCGTAAATCATATTCTGCTTATCAAACTCTTGTTGTAAATAAATCACCAATCGTTGCAACTGCAGAGAATTTTAAGATTGATTTCACCTTTAACTATGATCTTTGTAAAGGTGTCACTCTTGATGAAATGTTACATGGCTTATCAGATGGTACATCTTTCGGTAATTCAAAAATAAATGGTAAACTATCATTACTTTTAAGTTCTGACCTTAATGACGAAAATAACAATTTAGCAAATGATAACAAATTAACAAATGAAACATTGATATGGCATAATTTTAAAGAGTCCTGGGATGAAATTAATGATTATGGCACCCTTGCGGAAGTCAATCCTCAAACATATAACTTTGATAGCACTAAAGGTGAAATAACAACTAGGGTTAAGTTTGTGCCTAAAGGATATGAAAATTATTATGAAAAATTTTATGCTGAATCTCAAGAATTTGAAATTACAATTATACTTCACAGAACTGCATATTCAGCACCTACATTAGATGTTTTAAACTATATAAACGGCTTTAAGTATTCAACCGATAACAATGGTAATCCTGAAAAAATGAAATTTCAATTTAATGTACCAAATTATGCATTGATTCCTTATGACGCAACGCAAACAGAACTTGCGCAAAACTTGAACACAGAAGCGAATATAGCTTATTATATTTGCACTAATGCTCAATTTGAAAAAGATGGTTTTGAAAACTATGTTTATTCTTCAGCTGTTGGTAGTTATTTTATAAGATGTTATATTAATCCAAATTTATATTATAATAATGAAAATTTAACTCCTTCTAATAGTAACATAACAATTACAAAACACGATAAAACGGGCGAAAATGAAGGATATATTGAATATAGTTGGACAATTTCTAAAGGAGATATTACTGAACAATATTGTTATTCTGCAAACGTTGGCGAATCAATTAAATTCAATACAGATAATACTGTTGAATTAAAATTTGGAGAATATGATAATTATAAAGACGTTCGTTTTATTTGGGAAGCAATGGGAGAAGGAACTTATAAAGATAAATACAATAACGATATTACAAGCAATATTACTGGACGTTTTGAACCAATTGAAGGTAAAAATTTAAGTTATCAAAAGTTTGTTTTAGAAACTGACTTAACAAAAGTTGAAAGCACAGAAAGTTATTATAATTTGTTTATAAGAATTTATGTTTCTGATGATGACAATTGGAATAATTTTAGCCAATATTTACTTGTTCAAATATATAAGAATAACTAACAATATGGCAACATTTTATCAAAGCAAAAAAAATACAACCGAGCAAGGTTGTATTTTTTTGTGTTATGTTTTCTTATTTAAAGAAAATAGACATTCCACCAAATGCAAAGAATAGCACACCACCAACCAATGCAATGGTTGGTAAAACATTTGCAAGAATCAATGCTGTAGTGCTTTTCCCATTGATTTTTCTTTGTTGTTTGGCTAAATTGATTGCTTTTATTTGAATTGAAGGTGTAAAAATCAAAACCAAAACTAAAACAAAAATACCCAAGCCAATATTTACCTGCCATGAACTAGCAACCAATATGAATGCAATCAAATAAACAATGGTGCTGACAATAGTTACAACAATAGATAATTTCCCTTTTTTGTTATCTTTTAATTCTTCTTCTGTTGGATTGCGATTGATTTCGGTATCTCTTTTTCTTTCTATTCTCCAAAGTTTTCCGATAGCTTCAAATGTTGCCTTTAAACCTCTAAAAAATTTCATAATTACTCCCTTATGTAATACTATAGATAAATTATATCATATTAAATAAAAAATCACAATAAAATTTATTCTCATAAATACATATTGTTAAATAATCAAAAATAAAACAATTTTTACTTTAGTTTTTAATATTTTTTGTTAAAACATAGACCCCAATTATTAAACCATATTATATAATAAATAAAATGAGTTAAGTATGAAATTTCAAGGAACACCAGAAGGAATAGAACAAGCGAAATTTTGGTGGGCAGAGCAAACAAAGAGAGTTGATAAGAAATACAAGAAAGACAAATTAGAAAAAGGAAAAAAACGAGATTTTGAAATGTAAAAACTATACCGAGAGCCTAAAAACTCTTGGTATTTTTTTTTGTTTTAACACTAAAAAATATTGAATAAAATTATATAAAATTAAATGATACAATTTGCTTCGTTAGAAATCCGTTAGAAATTTTGAAATTCAACACTTAGTAAATTTATATAAAATAAAAATAGACAAAACTCAAAGGATTATTTCGTTAGAAAATTGTAAGCAAAACACAAAAAGAATTTGAGCAACAAAAAAGTCCCTAAATTGCTTTAATTTATGGACTTTTATTATGGTGCCGAAGGCGGGACTTGAGTTTTTGGTTTCGGCTCTCTACCGAACCGCCGACACTATTTCATGCATCTTTACTCATCTTTTTGGCTTAAATCTTAAATCAAGAACCCCAATGTAACACAAGATACAATTGGGAACCTTGTTTTAAACTTTAATCTCAAAAATCTAAGCAAATCTGCTTCTATTGTTCATCACAATAACAAAATTATTATAAACCAATTTTAACTGACACACTTAGAATGTAAATGTTTTCTTTCTCTCCAAAATTAGAAAAAAAACAGGGATAAACCCACTTTTTTATTATGGTGCCGAAGGCGGGACTTGCTCCGCTACGCTTTCACGCCGAGTCCTACAAAACAATCCACTGGATTGTTTTTCTACGGACTGTTCAAGTCCCAGAAGTAAATAAAAAAATCAAACCTTTCGGTTTGGTTTTCTATTGGTGCCGAAGGCGGGACTTGAACCCGCACATGGTTGCCCATACTGGATTTTGAGTCCAGCGCGTCTGCCATTTCACCACTTCGGCATATATTGCTATCAACGATATTGATTTTAACATAAAATATTTATTATTGCAACAAATTTGCTGAAAAAATCGTGATAGCTTAATATTTATTCATCTTCACCTGGTTGTATGGTGTTAGGAAATGATGCTGCTTGTTTTGACGAGTGATTTGAAAGTTCGTTTAAAACTTTTTTTGCAAGTTCTTTTCTGAAATAATATTGATCTATCTTGTTGCTTGGAATAGATAGGTGTTCTCTTGAAATGATTTCTTGCATTTTTGTTTTTATTTCAAATTCACGTTCGGCAGGGTCAACTTTAATTCGTCCTAGGCGACATGTGTTTTTGTTGGTTTGATTTGGTGGTGTTAAATTGTGCATTTTAAACCACTCATAAACAGGAAGGTTGTTTTTTATTGCGCAGATATAAATTTTTCTGTAAAGTGTTGGATTGTCTGCAGAAAGATTTTTGATTTTTCCTTGGGCAAACTCTTGCTCATATTCACGAACAACTTGTGATTCTTTAACATTTTGATATATTTGTTTATCGCTGAAATGGTGGCTACTTTCATCACTAAGATAAACACCAAGAAGATATGACAAGTCTTCCATGCTTGCGGATTCACTGTGGGCTTGAAGCAATACGTTTCGAATTGAATTGTAAAGTTCTGGGTGGTTGTGACGAAAGTTTGTAATGTTTCCGTCAGGATATAATTTATAGATTCTTGAAATGAGCTCTTCGACATAGTTTGCTCGCTTGCTTGCGTTGTTTTTATATCTATAATCGGTCATTAAAAGAAGATAATCGCTTGGGGTGCAAGAAAGAGCTTTTGCAAATTCTTTAAGCGATGTGTCAACACCTTCGCCACGATGATTTTTCATTTCGTCAACATAGCCGTTTTCATCTGCATAACATTCAAGAGTTTCTATGAGCTTTTCATATTCATGATACTCTGGGTCATATTCGAAACCGAGAAAGTTTAAGGCTTCGCCAAATGATTTGAGCATGCCATTTGAGTGGCGACATAAATAATTTACTCCTTCATAAAAGGGGAGGTTCTTAACGTTAATGTCATAAAGTTCGCCACCTTCTGAAAGATAATCAATAATTTGATCTGTTAATTTATCTATATATTTTTGTTCCATGTCTATATTATAACACAGAATACTTTTGATTGCAATATCGAATTTTTTGTTTGTTTAAAGACGTTTTCGATGATGATATAAATAAATTCAAAATAATAAAAAACGCAAAATATGTAAAAAAAACGTGAAAAACAGTATCAAAACGTTGATTTGTGTGCTAAATATGTTGTTTTTGAATTTAATATATGTGTCTTATGTGCTTTCGCTATTTGGCGAATTATGTTTTAAATTTCAAGCATTTTGTGTTATTGTTGTTTCAAATTCATATTTATTTTTATTAAAAATTCGACATTGTAAAATTTTTCAAGTTTAACAATTTGTTTGATTAAAAGTTTTTGATGTGGTAATATTGTTTTGATAAAAAGGAGAAAACTATATGCTTGCTGTTATCAAAAGTTATGGACTGATGGGGCTTTCAGGTTTTAGAGTTGATGTTGAAGTTGACATAAATCAGGGGCTTCCAAAATATGACATTG
>ULLM01004349.1_pt1 | contig 24225 bp, 25 predicted proteins | sample 1951431 | NCBI WGS metagenome assembly ULLM01 (sample SAMEA4835528, study PRJEB28245) | human gut metagenome | biome: gut microbiome; material: fecal sample | place: Denmark | collected 2008
TTATATGTCGATATTACGGGGATTTTAAACAATCCTCTTTTTTAATATAATAACCCCCTGCCACATTCAACAATAAATCAAAATTGTTTAAAGTCAATTTTTATAAGGGCTTGCGAGCATATAAATAATTTATAATGATTCTTGGGAACAACTTGGAAACAAGTTTTGTTAAAATTGCATGATTATTGCAGACATTTAAGAGATAAAGTAGTATAATGTAATTATAGATTTCTATACAATTAAAGTATAGAATTTTTTATTTTATAAGGAGGGTCAATGGTAGAATTAAGATCATACTTTTGTCAAACATATTATAAACATGAGTATTATGTTAATATGTTCCAGGATTTATTAACTTGGAGAGATAGTGGTGATGAATTTTGGATCTATGATGAGCAAGATGCAATCGATAAGTTTAAAGAGCTTATTCAACCTTATAATCCAAATAATCCAATGATAGATACTGTAAATGATAATATTTTTATATATTTATGTAACTATTTAAATGATATAGGCTATTACATAGAAGAATTTCCTAATTTCTTAGAGAGGCCAACAGAGAGATGGGATTTATCATATGATAAGATAAGAAAAAAGATTATTGAAAGAGATGGATATAATGGTAAAGTAGCATGGGCTGATAGAAGTGTCTTCGTCGAAAATCTTAAATTTATAAAAAAGAATAAACATAGAGTATCTGACGATGTAGCAAAAACCCTAAAAATCGTATCTACGAGAGGTGCTGAGTTTAATAATATGTCATTAGATGAGAAAATTGAAGCAATTTGTAATAGTATAGAGTATCTTTTAAAGCCTCATAAAAAAAGTGATAAATTTATTGTTTTAGATTATACAGATACTGCTGGATATTTATCAGATGATATAGTAAAAGGGTATAGAAACAAATTAGAATGCTTCAGACATTCTACAAAGGAAGACATTAATAAAAGATCAAATTATACAGATAGTCAAAAAGATTTTTTTATAAACTATGGCTTAGTAATAATTGATTATATAAATAGAAAAATGATTGATGATCAATAGGAGGTAATATGGCAACTATTAATAGTATTTATAATTTAAATAAAACACAATTAGAATTAGATTTTGTGAATATTGATATTGAAAAAGATATTCCTTTGTTTATTGATTCAACATTAATCGCAAAATGTAACTCTGATTTTACAGTGGCATGTAACGACTTGTTACAAGATTTCTTTTCATATTTAATTGGTCTGTTAAAAAACAATATGGATGATAAAGCAAGAATGATCTGTACCAGAATAGGCGAAGTAAACGAAACACATCTTGGATTATCAAAGAATAAATCAAGAGGGAAAGGTATTGGACAAAGTGGTACCTTGGATATTTTTACACAATTAAAGAATAGTAAGGCTATAGAATATGGTGTATTAGAAAATATTGAGGATTTGAGAATGTTTATTGAAAATATAGACAGAGATAAATTGTCAGATTTAATAACAAATATTATCAGAATAAAACTCTTAGAATATACAATTGAACAATGTGAGTTAAATAATATTCCTCTTACTAAAAATGTACCATCAGGGTATTATTGGAATATGGAAACCCACAAATGGGAAAATAAATATGTTGATAGGTTGGTAGTAGATAATACACCTATATTATTAGTACCAAAATCAATTATAAGCTTCTGTGAAACATATACACCATCAAAATATAGACAACATTTTATTTTAAATTTTTTACAAAAGGAAAATATTGAAAACGAAACATCTTTGGTAAAAATTAGAAAAACAACAAAAGAAAGATATGTTACAAAAAAGTCTATTATTGAAAAAGAACCAGTAATGGATAAAAAATATATCTTGGATTTTACAGTTAAACACCCAGAAATTTTTAACGATTTTAAGAGTAAAAACAAGAATACTAATTGTATGAATGGAGAACTATTGACTGAGGTTAATTATGAAGATGTATGTAATTTTATGATAGAAAAATTAAAGGCCATTCCAGTTGGAACAGATAGTGCTTCTGATTATCATAACTTAATGATAGGAATATATGAGTTCTTAACTTATCCAGATTTATCTAATCCACGAAAAGAGGAAAAAATTCATGAGGGAAGAAAAAGAATTGATATTATTTTTTCCAATATAGCTGAAGAGGGCTATTTTGCAGTAATATCAGATAAGATTAAGATGACAAGCCCACAAATAATAATCGAATGTAAAAACTATAAAAAAGATCCACAGAATCCAGAATTAGATCAATTGCTTGGAAGATTTAGCACCAGAAGAGGACAAATTGGTATATTATCGTGTAGGACAATTGAAAAGTATGATAAGTTTATTAATAGTTGTGCAGATACCTACTTAGATGAGCATGGTTTGATTTTACCAATAACAGATGCAGATATAATTAGAGTATTAAAATGTTATGAACATGCACACAAAGAATTTTTAAATGTACTTCAAGAAAAAACAAGTTTAATAGTGTCTAAAGTATAAAAATAACCGGTGACTAATTATCATCGGTTTTATAATTATCTAAATTATCTATTACGGCAACTACTTCGTCCAAAGTACTTGTAAATAGGTGTGAATAAGTTTTTAATGTATTTTCAATTTTTGTATGTCCTAAGTATTTTGCTACAACTTGAACATTAGCACCTTTATTAACCAGAAGAGATGCACAAGAATGTCTGAAATCATATAATCTGATCTGTTTAACATAAGCTAATTTGCAGTTAACATTTTTATGATTAGTAAGTGTATTGCTACATACAGGAAGCATATCTCCTGCGGCAAAGAAATTATCATTGAATACAGGTATCTTTTCTGCCAGGTTTTTCATCGCTTTAAGGTCGTTTGCGAGGACTTTCTTATACTACTTTTAGTTTTTGGAACCGAGAATCGCCAATTTTTAGCGGTTCCACACCGGTCATTAATTTGTTTGGATATACTTAATATTCTATCTTTAAAATTGATATCTTTCCATTGTAATCCTCTAAGCTCTCCACGTCTTAATTCACAATAATATAATATTTCAAAAATACCAATTCATTTGATATCAGTTTCAACAGAAAGAAATTGTTTGAATTCTTCATAAGTGAATAACAATTGTTCTTTTGGAAATTCATTGGGATCATTAAAGCTATACATTTTAGGATATACCTTAGCAAAGTTAAACTCATGCCAAGCAATAGCATAATTTAAAATGGTTTTTAATAATTTGTAAATATCATTTTGAGTTCTTGTAGCAAGATGTGTACTATTTATTTCATCGTGCCATCTTTCAAAAGTAGGGTAATTAAAATCTTTAATTTTAACTTTATATAATGATTTTAAATAAGGTAATTTGTTATTTTAACCATATAATGTATTCTCCTTAACTTTATCTTTTCTAAAATTAATAAACATCCTAATAATTTCTTCAAAAGTAACATTATTAGTGTTTTCATATTCCCTTAGTTTTAATTTAAATTCAAACTCAGTATCTTCTGCTTCTTTTTTAGTTGCATATCTATCTGATTTCTTAGTTTTATGAGTGCCATCAATGTCTTCATATTGAGTCTTATAAAACCATATCTTACCAAGGCATATTATCTTTATTATACACCCATGTAAAAATTCCTTTCTACAAAGGAAATGCCGTTAAAAACTTGCAATTAATACAGTATCATCAATATCATATTTAGGTGCCATTAGGTCATCAACAATATCAAACATCGAATATCCTGTTTCTGGTGTTAAGTATTTAGTAGAAACCCATTCATAATCAACTTGATGAATAATCCATTCTTCAGAGCCAATATCTATTACAGATATCTTAGCTTTTTTTGATGATTGTTCATGGTCAAAACCAATGTCATTAATTAATGAATCGCCATCAGTTAATTTTTCAACAGTAGTCTCTAAATTATTAGCTAATTTACCTAATTCAATCCCACTTGGATAAGTTCTTGCTCTTGTCCAATCACATACCTTTGTATAAGATGGTTTAAGATCATCATCGATATTCTTTCTTGATATCTTTTTATAGTCTAATAATGCTACAAGATTATTAGCTAAAACTTTTCTCATTTCTACTTTATTCATATTTGATACCTCCAATATCATAATAAAATAAAATGATAAATTTAATGACATAATAGAAGAAGCACAAAAAGGTAATTCAATTTTTAATGCTGGAAATGTAATTAAGGTAGAAGAAATTGGAAATCAAAAAGAAGTATTCACACAGCTATCCATTAATTATCCAACAGGTGATAGCTTAACAGATATATTAGCGGTAAATGAAGAATCTGAAAAATATGGTTTTTCTTCAAAAATAAATGATTTGCTAATTAAAAATGTTGAAAACTTTGTTTTCAATAATAATGGCGATGATGATTTAACTTCTGAAAAAAAAGAAATAAAAAAACAAAATATAGAAGAAGAAATTAAGAAAGATGTTGATTTGGGTAAAATTTATGAATCAAATAAAGAACCAATTGAACATTGGATAAAAGAAAATTTATCTAAAGCTCACGATGAAATGTTGGAAAAATTTATTATGATACCTAAAATTAATATCGAAAGAGAAAAAGGGGAATACTTTTTCGAGGATTTTGATTTAAATTTGAGTGTGTTTAATCAAAAATCAACTGATAATGAGATTTTTATTAGAAATCTAATTGATGCATCTGATCAACAAATATAAAATGGTGGGTACATTAGTTTTGATGTAGTGAATCCAAATAAAACACTTGTTGATGAACTTAGAAAAAAAACTGAAATTAATTATGAAGAAAATAGTGAGTTGTTATTTAAATTAATTAAATCTTTAACAACTTATCTTTTAGATAAATATGGAATTGAAACTATGAAAAATGTAGTTATGATGTATAAAATTGAGTTAGTAAATGAAATATATTCGCAAATGTTAAAGCACTTTGTTAGAAATGAGGGAATAATAAAGGTAGAAGTATTCACTGATAGGAAAACTAACATCTATATTATCTGACGGAATAAAAATTGGAGTTTTTTCTTCAGCAAAATTTGATAGTGCTCCAGAATTAGTATTAGCCAGATTATTGGAAAGAGAAAATAATTTTATAAAAACATGGTTGAGACCTAGCCCTAATGAATTTAACATTACATATAATAATGGCAAAAAATATGAATTTGATTTCGTTGTTGAAACCAAATCAAATATTTTTATTGTTGAAGTAAAAGCAGATAAAGATCTTGATGATGCTGATGTATTAGCTAAAAGGAAAGAACTATATCATATTGTAAACTTGTATCAAGTTGGGAATGCAATAATGAAATGAAAAAATGGAACTATGTTTTAATTCCTGCAAGCAAAATAACTGAAAATTCAACTTTTAAACATTTGTGTGAACAATTTATGTGTGAATAAAAGAGTCTAGGAAAGTTAGGCTTTTTTTGTGATATAATATATAGTTAAAGAGGTGATTAAATGAAAGAATCGAGAATTATTATAATTATTTCGATGATAATGATGGTAGTATTAATACCAATGTTATATTTATTGCAGTTGTTTGGAATAAGTCAAGAATTAAGCATTAATATAATTACTAATTTAGGGTGTGGTGTTATAGTTGGTTTAGTTACAGCAATATGCCAGTATTCTATAGCTAAAAGACGTATTATAAATATTGTATATAGTTTATATTTTGAATTATATACTACATATTATACTGCTAGAAATAAAGAGTTTCTACATCATATAAATACCCTTGGATTCTTTAATAAACTTACTGAACTTTCTTCAAAGATTAAAGATTCTTTATCTGAATATCATGGATTTTTCAAGAAGAACGATTCAATGTATGTGATAATGAATCCACAGATTAATATTGTTGAAAACTATAAGGCAGAAAAAATGATAAAGACATTGGTTAAATGGTTTAATGAAAAATCAGTTGATAAAAGTATTGAACCATTTATAAAAGAAATAGAAAATATATTAAAAAATATTGATGAGAAAAGATTTAATGAAGATAAAGAACAAATGATAAAAATATTTAATTCTATTTGGAAATAATTACTGGATGGGGTTTATATCTCATCCTTTTTCTTGGGAACAAATGGAGGAACAACTACATAGAGTAGGATAGGTAAAATAGGGGTATTTACGAGAAATATAGCAAGTGATAAATCAATAATAATGAAAAATATGGCAAATAATCATGGTATAATTTTTCCCCCATGAAGAGGGCAGAGGCTATTGCTTTTTTATTGTATGTTTATTATTAATAATTATGCATTATAGTTATTAGTTTATCTACTTTTTCTGGATTTCTTTTGGTATATTCCTTACTTTATGATAGAATATATCTTGTATGAGGTGATGTAAATGATAAAGGGAAAGCCTTTTGTTAAGTGGGCTGGTGGTAAGAGACAGATTATTGATAAGTTAAAGTTTTATGCACCTAATGAGTTTAATACTTATTATGAACCATTTGTTGGTGGTGGGGCTTTGCTTTTTGAGTTATCGCCTAGAAGTGCGGTTATTAATGATTGTAATAAAGAACTTATGAATGTGTATGAGTGTTTGAAGGATGCTAAGAAGTTTGATGCGATGTGCAGAGAACTTAATCATCATGAAGCTAATCATAGTGAAGAGTATTATTATCAAATTAGAAATTTAGATAGGGATAAGGCTAAGTTTAATAGACTTCCTGATTATAAGAGGGCTGCTAGAACTATTTATTTAAACAAAGCTTGTTTTAATGGGTTATATAGGGTTAATAGTAAGAATGAGTTTAATGTTCCTTTTGGAAAGAAGACTAGTGTTAATACTTATGAGGGACAGAATTTAGGAATTATTTGTGGATATTTTAATTATAATGATGTAAAGATGCTTTCTGCCGACTTTGAAGATGCTGTTAAAGATGCTAAGAAAGGTGATTTTATTTATTTTGATCCTCCGTATGATTCAGATACTTCTATTTTTAATAGTTATACTGAAGAAGGCTTTGGTAAGAATGAACAAGTTAGACTAGCTAGAGTGTTTAAAGAGTTAAGTGATAGGGGCTGTTATGTAATGCTATCTAATAATAAGACTAGTTTAATTAGTGAACTATATAAAGATTATAATATTTATGTTATTGAAGCTAATCGTAATATTAATTCTAATGGTAAGAAGAGGGGCAAGGTTAAGGAAGTTATTATTACTAATTATGAGAATAATATGAGTTTTGATGGAGAATAGTTTTAAATATGGATAATAAAATTGAGGTGAATTTTAGAATTAAAATTCGCGGAATTATACCTGATAATATTGAAAAAACTGTGTATTATTTTAGGGGTAAATTTGATGGGAATTATACATTATCTTCAGCTTTAGAAAAAGCTTGCTTGCTTCTTGGACTAGATTTTAAAAATATTGACTATCCAATAAATTATGTTGTTGATTCAAATTTATTTGAATTAGAATATAATTTTAAAAAAATGCGATATGAATATTCTATTTCTTTTGAAGATATTACATTAAATAATTTGGATAAGCAATTTCATCTAGCTAATAAAATCATAAAAGCTTCGTGTATTTTTGGAGGTATTGGTGGTGATGTTGGCAGATGTCGAGGCATACATTTCTTTTTTCATACAAATGAGAAAGATTTACATCATGTTCCACATATTCATTGTAAGCATGGTAGTTTAGAATTTAGAGTAAATTTAAAGGATTTATCTATAATAGATACAAAGAAAATTCATGATAATCGTATCACGTCTTTGGCTATTAAATGTATAAAAATTAATCAAAAAGATTTGTTGAGATATTGGGAGAATACTGTTGTAAATGGGCAATCTGTTAAATTTAAGATGTATTTACCTTTTTAAGGAATGATAATTAGGATAATGTTTTATCCTTTTTTTGTGATATGATATAATTTAAAAGAGACAGGTGATTTTATGGATAAAATTGATAGTATGTTAGATTATTATTCTGGAGCTAAGGCTTATTCTTTATTTTTACTTAATCAGTTTGTAGGCGATGAGTATGATGGTAGTTATATTCTTGATAAGAAGAATTATAATGCAGCTAGAGTAGCACTTATTAGTAATATACTTCTTGGAATAAAGGAAGAAATTGTTACAAAGGCTCCTGAACTTAAGTTTGAGACACAGATATTTGCAGATGAATTAGCTAAGTCGGTTAGTATGATAGCAACCAAGACTGATAATGGTTATGTAATAGACGGTTATAGTTTTAGTGATGCTGCGACTGTAGTTGCGATGATTCGTAATAAGCTTGCTCATGGCAATTTTATGTTTGATTTAGAACATAACAGGGTTATTTTAGATTTTGCTGGAAGAGGCGTAAAACTAAATATAGATAAGCTTGCTACTTTTGTTATTTATTCTCTTAAGAATTATTTTAGAAGAGTAAAAATGAAAGTTTGTGAGAAAAGTTTTGTTATGAATGAAAAGGCAGAAAAAAATAGAACTAAACCTTTAAAAGATAGTAAAGAGGTTAAGAGAGTAATATCTAATTTTAAAAAGGTGGAAGTTACTTTTAAAAGTAAAGATGGGGTAATTATTAGTAAAGATCTAGCGGGTATGTTAGATGGGGTAATTGATGCTTATAAAAATACTGCTAATTTAAAAGTTTTTACTTTGTTTAAAGATATGTTAAAGGATAAGTATGATTTTGATTGGGATGTAAGATATGTTAAGTTTGATGACCTTGATGAGTTTGCAGATAGTTTATTTGAAGTATTAAAGGGTTTAGAATATACTGAAGCAGTTAATGCTATAGGTGATAAAGTTTTAAAGAGAGTTACGGAAGGAAAGAAGTTTAGTGAGATAAGCGCTTCTTTTAATGACTTTATATTACTTGAGGCTGCATATGACTTGCAATCTACTGATAAGGATAAAATTAGTAATTATATAGCGAATAAATATGGTAATTTTTTCGTTGCTAGTAATGAAGAACTTGCTGCGGCTTCGATTGGTTTATTTAATACCTTGTTTGGATATTTACATGATGATTTGTTAGATAATGAGAATGCTTTTACTAGTGGAGATAATACTGGATTTGATTATAGTACGTTAGATTTTTCTGCATTTAATGTTAGTTATTTAAAGCCAGATAATGGACCAATAGATAGTCATAAGGAAACTTATATGGGAGCTTCTAAAAGACTTGCAGCTATTCAAAGTAAGATACAGAAAAATACTGAAAGTTTAAATGCGGTTAAGTTAAGTGGAAACACTAAGGCACAAGCAGTACTTAGTGCTAATTTAAATAATGATAAGATTTTAGAAGCAACTATGATTAGTGATGTAGCATCAGCTAAGGCAACTTATGATGATGCGGTAGATTATGTAACTGACAATAGTTTACTTGTCTATAACAGGGGTATTATTAATGGAATAAGAAATAGTATTGCTCATGGTAAGTATACGGTTATTCAAAGTGATTCTTTTGATGATGTTAGGATATTGTTTGAAGATATTTATGAAGGTGAAACTACATTTAAGGCTGATATTTCAATTGCAGATTTTTTGAATTTTATATATTCTAGTGAAGCTAAAGTTGTGTCATTTGTAAAGAGTAAAAAGAAAGTCAATGAAGTAAGTATATAGTTTAGAATAAAGCCCATTTTATTGTAAATAATAGTAATAAATGATATAATTTTTTTGTTAATTAAGGTTGTGATTTGATGTATAGAAAGACATATGCGCTTATTGATTGTAATGTTATTGAGAATAATGTTAAAGCAATAATAAAAGAGTATTCTTCTTATAAGTATTATTTTGGAGTGGTTAAAGCTAATGCTTATGGGCATGAGTTAGGGGTTATTAAGTATATGCTTAGGGCCGGCATTAATTATTTGGCAGTAGCTACTTTAGAAGAAGGATTAGAGGTTAGAAAAAGATATAGTGATGTTCCTGTATTAGTTTTAGAACCAGTTGGTGCTAGTGATGCTGAGGTTGCTTCAAAGAATAATATTACAATAACGATAGATAATAAAGATATTTTTGATGAGATTAAGAAAAAGAAAATAGGGGTTAAGTTTCATTTGAAGATTGATACGGGAATGAATAGATTTGGTGTTAAGTCTAGTGAGGTAGCTTCTTATATTTATAATAATTCAGATAAGAATTTATATATGGAAGGTGTGTTTACTCAGTTATATTCCGGAGTAGGTGAAGAGCTAAATAAAGAGGTATCTAGATTTAAAGAGATAACTAAGGATATAGATTTAAGTAAGGTAGATATTGTTCATTTGGATAGAAGTTTGACGATGGAGCAACATAAGGCATTTGATTTTGCGAATGGGGTAAGATTAGGTGTTGTAATGTATGGATTTGCGAAAAGATCATTTCCACTTTCTTGGAAGAGAAAACTTTTTAATAAGTTAACTTTTAAGAAGTATGTTCCGGATGTTAGTCCTTTAAAGTTAAATACTGCATTTAAGTTTGTTACTAATGTGATGGAGATAAAAGAAATTAAGCCTGGAGAAGGTGTTGGATATGGTGGTATGTATGATGCTAAGTCTAATATTAAGATAGGGATTCTTCCTTATGGTTTTGCTGATTTTGCACTTATTAAACCATATTATGTGGAGATTAAGGGTAAGAAGTATAAGACTATTACTAATTATATGGATATAACTTCTGTTATAATTGATGAAGATGTTAAATTAGGTGATGAGGTTATTATATTTGGTGATATGATTGGTATTCGTGAGATTGCTGGATATACTGGAGTTAATGTGTATAAGTTAATTTGCAGTGTTACATACAGAGTACCAAGAGTTTATGTTTATAATGGAAAGAGGATAGAAGATGAAGAAGTTTAGAGCACTTATTATTGGAAATGATATTAATGCTTATTATTTAGCTAGATGTTATCATGAGTTTACGGGAGAGAAAGCTGATTTGCTTAGTATTATAATTCCAGGTGAGAAGCCTTTTGCTTATACGAGATATACTAAGATTTTAAATATTAAGTATGTAGAGAATCTATGGGATGAAAAAGTATTTTTAAATGAATTAGATAAGTATTATGAAGAGCATAAGAAGGAGAAAATACTTCTTGTTAGTAGTAATGAGACTTATGGTGAGTTTATAGCGAAGAATAAGAGTAAGCTTAAGAGTAAATTTTTCTTTAATTATCCTAGTGTTAAGTTACAACATACTTTAGTTAATAAGGAAGACTTTTATAAGACGTATGCAGATAGTGTAATTGATTTACCAAGAAGTATTTATTATGATTGTACTAAGAATGAAGAGATTAAACCAGAGGATATAACTTTCCCGGTAATTGTTAAACCCGCAAATGTTATTTTATTTAAACATATTAATTTTGTTGGTAAGAAGAAGATTTATAAGTTAGATACGATGGAAGAGTTACTTGATGTTATTGATAAGTTTAAGAAGGGAAATTATACGGATACAATTATTATTCAAGAGTATATTCCTGGGGATGATTCACATTTATTTGATGCAGTAGTTTATGCAGATAAGAATAAGAAGGTAAAGATGGTTTCTTTTGCTCAAATAGGTCTGCAAGAGCATGCTCCTAGAATGATTGGTAATGCAGCCGTTATTATTAATGGGTATTCACAGTATCCTGGAGTAGAAGAGCAAATTGAGAAGATTAGAAAGTTTACTGAGAAAATAGGATATCAAGGATTTGCTGAATTTGATATGAAGTATGATGCTAGAGATGGTAAGTATAAAGTAATGGAGATTAATGCTAGACAAGGAAGATGTTTTTATTATATAACACCTGCCGGATTTAATTTGATTGAGTTACTTTATAAGGATTTAATTGAAGGCAAGGAACTTAAATATAAGGTTTGTGATAAGGAAGTACTTGAGACGTTTGTGCCTAAGTGTGTAGTTAAGAAGTATATTACAAATGAAGAGTTTAAGAAGAAGGCTTTATCTATGTGGAAAGATAGAACAGAAGCACTTAATTATAAAAAGGATAATGGTTTCTTAAGAAAGTTACTTTTATTAAAGATCAGGTATAATTATATTAAGGCTTATAAAGAGTTTAATTGGGACTGGAAATAGTCCTTTTTTTGTTTATATTTTTCTTATTTGGGAATAATAATACTGATGTGTATGAGGAAGTATGTTGTTTTTAATTTATTTTTATTTTATGGAATAGTTTTAAGTTATTTGGTTTTTAGTAAAAGTTATGCTTATGAAAATAGTGATGTTGTGTATCCTGAAGGTGTTACTACACTTAATTTTAGTGATAAAGTGTCAGATAAATATTTTGATAGAGTTTGTTCTTATGATGATTGTTTTGATTATATGGGTGGTGATGTAAATATTTTTATGAAGGATTTTAGTAATTACTTAGATAGTAAAAGTAGTACTGAATATAAGGAAATGATATATAGTAAAGGATATCCAATTACAAAAATTTATTATTCTAAAGATTAATTTCTTCAATATATTCTTTTCCGTATTTTTTAATTTCTGTAATAAATATAGATGGGTTGTTTTTAGGCACTAGTAGGTAAGTATAGTTTTTTGATCTAGTAAGAGCAACATAGAAGAGTCTTCTTTCTTCTTCGTCTGGGTAAGAGTCTGTTTTAATTATTTTATTTAATAGTTTGGGATTAGGTATTCTAGATGGAAATCCATTTGTTTTGTTTTCAAGATTTATTATGATAGTGTTATCAAATTCTAGACCTTTTGATTTATGGATAGTTAAAAATTTTAGATTTTCAGTTTCTTTAATATTGTAGTCATCCTTGTCTTTATTATTTCTTCCCATTATAAGAGTTGTTCCAAAGAGGTTAGGGATAATTTTGTTTATAATTGTTTGTTTATTTGAAAAGTTAATTATTTTTATTGGTTTATTTAAATTTTTTTGACAGATTACTGTTTTTTCAATCTGTCTTTTATTTTGCATTATAAATTTATTTGCTAAGTTGATTGTTTCTTGATTATTTCGATAGTTCATTACTAATTTTAAAATAGTTATTTCTGGTATGTATTCTTTTATATTTAGAAAGATATTTAAATCTAGACCACTAAATCTATAGATTGATTGATAGTCATCACCAACAAAGAATATTTTGGCATTATTTATTTTTTTAATTGCTAGGACTAGGTTAAGTCTTGTATAAGATGTGTCTTGAAATTCGTCGATTATTATAAACTTATAAGGTACTTTTTTAATGTTGTTTGATATAAGTTTTTCGGCATTTATTATTAAATCATTAAAGTCATGGGTACCAGATGATTCTAGTTCTCTTTGATAGATTAGATAAATATCTAGGATGATTTTTAAGTAGTCTTTATTTATGAAGTGTGATTTATTATAAAGATTCCATAGTGTATCAATTGATGAATAGTTGGCTTTATATAGGTTAATAAATGTTTTAATATATGTTTTTAGATTTGAAATGGTTGTTTCGATACATATTCTTTTAATTATTTGATTTGTTTTTTTATTTGTTTTAGCATAGCTTTCAAAGTATTCATTAATGATATAGTCTAGGGTGTTACCAGCAAGATGGTAGTTTTCGTCTTTGATAATGTTTATAGCTAGTTTATGAAATGTGGTGATATCTATTTCTTTATCACATTTTCTTTTAATGTCATTTACGGATTCATTTGTAAATGAGATAACTAAGATTTCTTTTTCTGTGTAGATGTTATTATCTATTAGGTAGTTTATTTTATTAATTATGGTATGCGTTTTACCAGAACCAGCACCAGCGATGAGGAGGGTATCATTAAGTGATAGTACTGCTTTTTGTTGTTCTTCGTTCATGTTTATTAATATAGGTGATTATTTACATTTAGTCAAGAAAAAAGAACATTAATCAATTTTGGTTAATGTTCTATCTAGTAGTGAGTAAAGGTAAGTGTCTACTTGTTTGTGAGTTTTATTCTTGATATATTCTTTGTATCCGTTTAATTGCTTTTTATAGGCATTATCAGCAATGTTTTTAAGTTTGTAGTCAATTATATCAATATGGTCATTATACTCTAACATGAGGTCAATAACACCTGTTTTTTCACTTGTTTCATTATCATCTATAAATTCATATTCTTGATAAATTTCAGCGTTGTTTATATTTTTAAAGATGTCATTTTTTAGTAGGTTTTCTAGGATGCTTTTTTCAATAGGACTAAGTAAAGTGTAATCAGGATTTTTAAGGTTAGTGTTTTCTAACATGTAGTGCATTTCTGTACCAAAGTTCATGTTATTTTTTTCTTCTTCAGTGATTAGTTTACTTGTTTCTTTTGAAAAGTGTTTTTCTTCTAATGGACTTGTTTGAAATTCTTTTTCTTCTACGGTTATTGTTTCATTTGTGTTTATTAGGCAATCTAAGTTAATATTTTTTGATATTTTGTAGTTATCATTAATCTCGGGAATATTAACGTTTGTGATGTATTTTTCTATGTATTCATAGACTGAGTTGAGGATATCTTTAAATGATTTATATTTCATACGGTCTAAGTCATCAATTACTTTTTCGTTGTTTGTTACATAGATTTTATCACTGTCAAGGCTTGTTACAATAATCATTTTTTCTTTTGCTCTAGTAAGTGCTACGTATAGAAGTCTAATTTTTTCGGATATTTCATTTCTTAAATTATCTTCTTTAAAGATTGTATTTATAAATGTATTAGAGAAGCCTTCATTATAGCTAGGCATTATTAAACCATATTTTTCGTTATATAAGATTTTATCTTTAACATCCATTAGATTAAATTCTTTATGAAAGCCAGAAAAGTAACATATTTTATATTCTAGTCCTTTTGATTTATGGATGTTAGTAATTGTTACAGAGTTTGAGTCACTGATTATTGCGGGTAGTTTGATTACTTCAGAGTTTTCCATTAGGTTTTCAAAGAAGTCTTTCATGTCATAGATGTTCATACCAACGTCATTTAAACTTTGGGCTTTTTCTAGAAGATTATTAAGAATTATACTTCTATATAGGATGTTACCTTTAGAAATCATTTTGTCATAGAAGTTAAAGTCTTTGATGATGGTTTCAATTATTTCAGTGTTACTCATACTATCGGTGTTTTTGCTAATTTCTAGGCATTTTTGATATATTTCGGTAGTAGTTAATTGCTTATTTATAAGATTATTGTAAATTATATTGTCATCTAGATTATATAGGTAACTACGAGCAATGCTGGTATAGTAAAAATTAGTGTCTACGTTGTTTAATTTATTTTTGATGTTTATTATTAGTCCTAGAATATTATTTATTAAGCATACTTCATCTGTGAAAAGAATATCTTCATCTTTGTAAATATTAAGGGGTATTTGAAGGTAATCGAATACTTTTTTATATGTATCAAAGCTGCTTGTTCTATCCATGAGAATACAACAGTCTTTGAATGTTATATCTCTTTGAACTTCATCATCTAGTACTTGGTATTTATCTTTAATTTTCTTTTTAATATCGTTTCCAATAATGAATGCTTCAATTTCTTCTTTAGTGTGATCTTTGTCTTTTTCGTAGTTATAAATTTCTAGATTGTTATTATTTTTGTTACTACCAAAGATGTAAAAGCCTTGGTTACCAAAGATTAGACGGTGTTCTTTGTGGTAGTTAGCGTTTCCGATAAAGTCATCCATTATGTGATTAAAGATATCGTTGATACTGTCTAGGACTTGTTCTCTTGAACGGAAGTTTTTATTTAAATCTATTTTTCTCCCACCATCTTCGTTTTTATATTTATCATATTTTATTTTGAAGATATCTGGGTTAGCGTTACGGAAACGGTAGATAGATTGTTTAACATCACCAACCATATAAACGTTGTTATTTTCTAGTTGGGAGATGAAGGTTTCTTGCATATCACTTGTATCTTGATATTCGTCGATCATGATTTCTTTGAATGAATTTTTAAGATTTGTACGGACCTCTTCGTTCGTTTTTATTAGTTTAATTGCTAGTTTACTGATGTCGTTAAACTCAAACATATTTTTTGAATATTTGTAATTTTCGGTTTCTTTGTGTAAAACTTTGATGATATCAACAATTATTTTGGCATCACTTTTAGTACTTCTTAAATTATTTATAAGTACTTCTTTATCAAAGTAGCATAGTTCTTTTATAGATTTGGTAATTTCACTAATTTGAGTTTTATAATATTTAGCTTTTTCACCAGAACCATTAGGTAGTCTAGGCATTGTGAAGTCTAGTGATAGTCTGATAGTATTGTAGTCTTTGGCTTTTATTAGTGTCTCTAGAACTGTAAAGAATTTTTGATATGTTTTTTCTTCTATTTCATAACCTAGATTTTCAAGACTGTTTTTTATTGAATTTATTTTATTTTGAATAAGTTTTTCATATGAGTTAAATAGATTTTCTAGGTTTTTGTCAGTATAGTAGTTGTCAATATAATTATTTAAAAAGTCTTCTTTATTGATAAGTAGGTCTAGGGATGAGTCTATTGCGAGAATTTTTTTTCTAAGAGGTTTGTCATTTTTGACACAGTATTTTGTTATGAAGTTAATAAAATCTTTATTATTTTCTTGGTATTTATCTTCAAATATTTTATCAATTAATTTTTTCTTTTCTAGTTTAATTATGGATACATCTATGATACTTAGTCCAGCATCTAGCCCTAGGTAATAGTGATATTTTTTTACTAGAGATAAGACATAGGCATCGAATGTTGTTATGTTAGCAGTTTCGATTAGATTCATTTCTTCAGATAGTTCTGGTAGTTTGCTGATGGCTTTTTTAATTCTTTCTTTCATTTCTGCTGCTGCATTATTTGTAAATGTTAGGATTAAAAGTTCATTTATGTGAACGCCTTTTTTAAGTTTAGTTATTACACGCTCAGTTAGTACGGCTGTTTTACCAGAACCAGCACCAGCTGATACGATAATATTGCTTCCTTCAGTGTTGATTGCTAGTTCTTGTTCTTTTGTCCATTTAGGCATTTTCATCACCTCTTAAAAATTTTAATTCTTCGTCTGGGTATATGTACTTGTTATCTTTTTCAGTTTTAAAACAGATGCTTTGATATTTACAGAATTTGCAACTAATGTTGTCAATACCTTTAATTTTAGGTTCTATTTTGAAGTTTGCATTATCTATATTTTTAATCATTTCGTCTATTTTTTCTTCAGCAAATGTTCCTAAGTATTTTAATTCATCTTCAGTAAGTATTTTGGCATATCTACTAAATCCATTTTGCGTTAGAGTCATACTTTTAATATACTCACTGTTTTCGTAGGTTGGATCAAACTCAGATATAAGATTTTCATTACCAATAGTGTAACCATTTAGTTTTAGGTGGTCATTTATTTGTTCTTCCTTAGTTTTCCCAGGTTTAAAATTGATAATTGGGCTTATGATATTTTGCAGGTAGATACCGACAATTTTACTATTAGGATATAAGTTTTGAATTAGATAAATATATGTTGGAAGCTGGAGTTTTAGTCCATATGGAGCTAGTCTTAAATCAATATCTGTTTCGCCAGTTTTGTAGTCGATTAAAACTATTTTGTCATCATACTTCATTATCTTATCTATAATACCAACAAATTTAATTTTGTTTTTTGTAATTTCAATATTTTTTTCACATTCTATTTCTTTATAGTTAGTAATGTTTAAATGTGAGTTAATATTTTTAATAACGTTTTTAAGTTCTTCTAGCATTTTATTTAAGAAAATTTTGTTTTCTAAAGTTAAGTTAAATGGATTTTCTTTAAGATAGATTTCTGTTTCTGTATTAAAGTTAAAATTTTCTTTGAACATGTTTTGTAATATATGATGGCATAAAGAGCCTGCATAAGCATCAAAGGTTTGTTCATAATTATCTAATTTAAGAATATATGAGCAGTAATATTTGAAAGGACACTCATAGTAAGTATTTAATTTAGTATATGATAGGTTTAATTTATCGTAAGTAAAGTTTATTTTGTGGTAGGCATTATCATATGTCATATATTCTATATTTTTATATGTGTTTAATAATATAGGGATGTTTATGTTGAAGGTTCCGTATTTTATATATTCGTCTAGAAGTGAACTTAAATTATACTTGTTACTTTGATTAGAATACGTGCTTGGTATGTAATCTTTTTTGATAACTTCTAGTTTAAATTCTTCGATAAGTGGGGAAGTTTTAGTACTGCCTTTTAAGTTCTGCTTACTTGTTGTAATAGTTAAATTCTTAGTATTATTAATTATTCTTTTCCAGATGATGAATTCATTGTTGTTCTTTTGATATGTTTGATCTAAATAAGGCATTTTTTCATTATCTGAGATATAATCTTCATCTTTGTAATTATGAGGAATTGTTTCTTTATTTAGGTTTATTAAGTAAATATAATCGTCTTCTTCTGGGATATTATTCTTAAGGTCTATTATATTAATAGAGTTTGTAAGTTTTTCACTTTTAAGTTTTGTGTGTTTAAATTCTTCTTTTAAGATGTCTTTAATTTCAGTAATATCTTTGATGAAACTGTATTTATTTAAAACTTTAATAATCCCATTTTTAATTTCTTCGTTTTGCACTTTTTCTAAATCTAGATTATTTAAAAAGTTTAGTCCTTCAGTTGTTTCGTATAGTGTCTTTGTGCTTTCAATATTGATCGGTAAGTGGTAGCTTGCAAAAATACGTTTAATTACACTTGTGTTGTCTGCATTAATATTTGCTATATATACTTTGTTTAAATCAAGATTCTTTTGGATTATGTCATTAGCGATAAACTCAATTTCATTATTAATGTTTGTAAACTCATATACTGGGTGTGTGTAGTTTTTATCAGGGATATTTGTGATTGTAACATTAGCAGTTTCTTTTAATAAATCAATAATGTGCATAGTCCATTTATCAATGTTAATAAATCCTTGGATTTCAACATTTTTATTTTTAATTGAGTTCTTAAAAAACTTATCTGTAGTAAGAAGATTTTTCTCAAGAAGTTCATTTTTAAGTGTTACTAAGTTATTTAGTTTGTCATTTTGATAGTTTGTGTTTTTGATAAAGTACATGTTTTTAATTAGTTCTTTAGCGTTTTCATATGAGTAATTTTTTTCTTTTATAAGATAATAAATTGTTCTTTCATCATAATCAAATAGAAGTCTTTTTGTTACTTCGTCTATTCCAAGAATTTTAGCTTTGTATAAATTATTTTGCTTACTTAATTTTTTAATAAGACTTTTTTTATAGTTTTGAGGTACGATTATATAGTCTTGCTTCATTTGTTACTTCCTTTCATTGTTTATTATACAATTTTTTAGGTACTTTTAAAATAAAAAGAACGCATATTTTGCGTTACTTTATACTAAGCATATGAGATACACGGGTTATCATTGTTGCATCAAAGTATTCGGCAGTTATTAATGGATTAATATCGCATATTTTAGCAAGATTTATTATGGATAGAGCGATGGTATCATTTGGTTCATTTTTAATGAAATTGTACCATTTTATTTTGTCTTTAAAGCCTTTTTTGATAGCGTTTTTAGTATCTTCTTTTTGAAGCTTTATTATTTCGTTTTTATATTCGTTAATTGTCATATTCTGATGTTACTCCAAAGTAGCTTTCCATTGTGATCCAGTCTCCGTTGTTATAAAGAGCTTTTGCTAGTTCTTTACCAACGTATCTTATATGCCATGGTTCATAGATATAACCGGTTTCATTTGTTTTTCCTTCTGGATATCTTAAGATGTATCCATATAGATAAGCATTTTTTGCTACCCATTTTCCTTCATCAGTGTTTTTAAATGAACTATCGATTGTATTTAAATCAAATGCTAAGCCACTTTGATGTTCTGAGTGTCCTGGCCTTGCTGAGAAGGTATCTGCTGCTGTTTTGCCTTTTCTTTTAACATAACCATTATATAAGTCGTTTTGGTAATCATATGAGCGATAGCCACTTTGCGCCCATAAATTTAAGTTTAGTGCAGCAGCATCACTTTTCATTTGTTTCCAGCTTTCGTAAGCTTCGGAGTTTAATGGTTCTCTAGCAAATCCATCATTTGGAACGCTTTTAAATGTGTTTTTAGGTTTCCACGTGCTATCTAATGGATATGTTTTGTTAACGATTAAGTATCCATCAACATAATATGCTCCATCTTTATATTCGACTGTATAGCCTTTTGATGTTTTTCCAGTCTTATTTGTTTGACTACTTATATTTTTTTTAGTAGTGGTTGTAGTAGTTGTTTTTTTACTTGTTGTTGTAGTTTCAGAAGTAGTTGTAGTCGTTGACGTTTTGATAGTTGTATTAGTGGTTTTGGTTTTACCCATATTATTATCAGACTCCTTTTTAGGGGAAATTATAGTAATAATAATATATGAAATTAATCCGAGAATAATTAATATTAAGAAGATATTTCCGTATTTTAGTTTAATTCTTTTTTTCATTTTACCTCTTGTGTATATTTTATGCCATTTAGAACTGGAATAGAATTTATAAGTTTGTTATACGCTTCTTCGTAGTTATCTGTGGCAATTTTAAGTACCTTTATATTTGGCATGTTTAAATCATCAGCTAGTTTTAAGTAAGCATTTTGTTGTTTAATACTACTTTCTAGGGAGAATGCCTGATATTGATGATGCTGACGAACTAGTCTTTTTTCATATAGTGATGTATCTTCTAAGTATAGTACTACAAAGTAAATGTTGTAATCTAGGTCGTTAAGTTTTTGAACTAGTCTTTTGTATACGTCATCAAATTTGTAATCTTTAAATCCTAGACTTGCATATACTTGTTCAGTGAAGAACGTGCGATCAAAGATTAAGTTTAGTTCGGTTTCTTCTAAAGTTTCCATATAGTTTAGTAAGTTAAGATACATTTTTTTATTTTTAGCATAACCTGTTTGAGATTTATCTTTAATACCAGTTAATCTATATAGATTTGATGATGCTAGGTTATCTCTTAAAAAGTTTGCCATTGTGCTTTTGCCAACGCCTTGTGGGCCTTCGATTATTATTATATTTCCACGATTATTATTCATTGTTTACCTCTTCATATTTTATATTATTTTCTTTTAAAAATTTTGTGATAATTGATGATGTTATTGCATAACTTAAGGTGCGGTTGCCAGTTTTTTTGTTACCTAGAGCAATACCTAAAATTTCTCCATTAGTGTTCAAGACTGGTGCACTTTCCATTCCGTCTTCAACTGGGGATGATAACTCAAACATTGATATATTTTCTTTTGCATCAAAGATATTTCTTGTGATGATGCCTTCTACCGGGAAAATAGGAAAGTTCATTACTTTGAAATCGCTTTTAAGTGTTCTATTTTCTTCGTCATAAGTAAATGCTTTATATTCTGGGAAAGCAAAACCTACTGTGCATGTGCTTTGACCTATTTCATAATTTTTGTTAAATTTAGGAAAGTCTTTGACGAGAACATTTTCATGATTTGAGAATTTGATAACTGCTAAATTTAAGTATTCGTGTTTTATAATATTTACTTTTCCTGGATTTTCAGCAATATCAATTATGACATTTAAAATATCAGTTAACGTTTCATCTTTGATGCCATATTCATCTAGTTTTTTTGTGAGTTTTCTTCCTTTTAAACTTTTTAGTTCTTCGTAGATTGGTAAGTATGTTTCTTTTAGTTCGTCTTGCAGTTTAAATAGGGAAGCAATGCTTGCAGTTGTTAAAATATCTCCTTCATTATTTAAAACAATTAATGTTGATAAGCCGTTAATTATTTTTTTATCAAAGTAATAAAAACCAGTTGCGAGAGGTCTTGTAAAATTTAACGCTTCTTTGACAGCAATTTTAAACATATTTTATCACCATTTTAATTATACTTCACATTTAAAAAAAACACTAGTTGTAAGTGTCTTTTATTATTTGAAATAGTCCATAAATTTCGATTATAAGTGAAAATGTCATAAGGACGACACAAAATACATCGTCTATATCTGCATAGCGGTTAATTAGTAAAGAACCAATTAAGCAGAAAACTCCGATACCAATTGTGATAAAACCTTTTAAATTTTTTTTCATATTTCCACCTTGTTTCTACCTAAATTATAGCAAACAAATGTAAATTCATGCAAGATAAATGTAAAGATTTAATTAGTTTTTTTAATAATTTTATTTTCTAGATTTTAAAAATGTCAAGTGTTTTTTTCAATTTTGCACGATTACACCTTTTTCAAGGGACTTTTGTTTAGTTTTCACACCTTTTTCAAGGGACTTTTTCTTTTACTTCACACCTTTTTCAAGGGACTTTTTATAAAAAAGACTAATTTCTGTAAAATTTGCGTAAAATTTTGACCTTTTTTTGAAATTTATGATTTTATTATAAAATTTAAGAAAAATTGCAAAGTTTTAGTTAATAAGATGTTAATTTATTAAAGATTTTGGATTTTTTTAAAAACATTTGCTAAAATAATTTTAGAGGCGTGATAATTATGAATAAGTTTGATGTTGTAGTTAAAGATGATTTGTATGTTGCTAATAAGGGAGATGTATTTCCGGATAAAGAAGCAAATGTAATAGAGGAAAAAGTTTATGTTCTTGTTGTCGATTCATATAAAAAAATTTATTTGCATTTGAATTATGGTACATATGATTTTGTAAAAGGTGATAAGGCAATTTTTTCTGAACTTAAACCTTTTGCAATTGTAAATAATTATGTTGAAGATCATCCACTTATTGGAGAAAAAATGATTTATAGAAATTACTATGTGATTGATAGTTGCAAAAAGAATTATGATTTAACTAAACTGGAGGAAGTTCTTTTTGTAAATCTTAAAGAACTTATTCAAAATAATATGTATGATAATCCTAGAAATAGGGAAAGAACTGAAGAAATATTAGAGGTAATAAGTTTTTTATAAAAAGCACTTTGTTTAAGTGTTTTTTTATTGACATGTATTTTATTTATCAATTATAATTAAGATGACATTTTGCAAAAAACTTTATATTAAATACATTATGTGGCTACATATTTTAATATGTGGTTTTTTGCGTTGTAAGAAAGGATGTGAATTTAAAATGTCGCTTATATGTGTGGACAACCTGAGTAAAACTTTTAGAGTTTCAAGAAGAAGCAGTGGATTAAAAGCTGCTTTAAGGTCGTTTGTTAAACGGGATTATACATACGTTAATGCAGTAGATAATATTTCGTTTAATATTAACGAAGGAGAAATCGTTGGATACATTGGTCCAAATGGTGCTGGGAAAAGTACGACGATTAAAATGTTGTCGGGAATACTTCTTCCTAGTTCTGGAAAAATTAATGTTGATGGTTTAAATCCTAGTGCTGACAGAAAAAAATATGTCAAGAGAATTGGCGTTGTATTTGGTCAAAGAAGTCAACTTGAATGGGATATTCCAGCAGAAGATACTTTTGATTTGTTAAGGGATATCTATTCGTTAGATGAAGATGAATACTTAAAGACAAAAAATGAACTTGTTAAATTGCTTGAGATTGAAGAAATAATTAAAAAACCAGTTCGAACACTCAGTTTAGGAGAAAGAATGAGATGTGAACTATGTGCTTCATTACTACATAAGCCTAAAATACTCTTTTTAGATGAACCTACAATTGGGCTTGATGCAAAGAGCAAAGTTATAGTTCGTAATTTTATTGAAAAGATTAATAAGAAGAATCATGTTACGGTTATTTTAACTACTCATGATATGAGTGACATTGAGGCTTTGGCTAAAAGGATAATTCTGATAGGAAAGGGTAAAATTCTTTATGATGGAGCAATAGATTCACTTAAGAAGAAGTATGGGAGTTATAAAACAGTAAGTATTATTACTAAAGATAGAATAGGGAATATTGAATTTAATGGTATTGTAAAAAGAAAGTTTTGTGATGGTGTTTATAAATTTGTTATAGATACTAATATAATAACAATTTCTTCTTTTATTAATTATGTTAGTAATTCTTATAATTTAGAAGATTTAGATGTTGATAATGAAACAATAGATGATATTATCTTGAAACTTTATGAGGATTACAATGTATGAAAAAGTATTTTACTTATTTTAAGCTTAGATGCCTTACGAATTTGCAATATAGAAGTGCTGCTATAGCAGGATTACTTACACAATTTTTCTTTGGCATGGTTTTTATAGAAGTATATATTGCTTTTTATTCTTCAGGAGATGGGAGCGTGCCAATTTCTTTATGTAACTTAGTAAATTATATGTGGTTACAACAGGCTTTCTTTTCTCTTGTTTATCCGAGTGAAAAAGATCCAAAATTATTTGAAATGATAAAAAATGGAAATTTAGCGTATGAACTTGTTAGACCAGATAATTTTTATTTT
>ULLM01009185.1_pt1 | contig 24133 bp, 16 predicted proteins | sample 1951431 | NCBI WGS metagenome assembly ULLM01 (sample SAMEA4835528, study PRJEB28245) | human gut metagenome | biome: gut microbiome; material: fecal sample | place: Denmark | collected 2008
ATTTCTAGAACAATTTTTTGTGTTAGACTTTTTCTTTTTTGTGTCTTTATTTTTCATTGCGTTCTCCTTTATAATTTCTATTTTTATTATGAGTTGGTTTAAGTTGTTTTATGCATGAATTTCTAATTTTTTATTTAGAAAATTTACTGTTAATTTCTACTTTTTGTTTTTCTCTTTTTTCAGTTTTTTGTTCGGCTACTTTATTGTTTTCAATAATAAAATGTTTGTCTAAAAGTTCTGGAAAAAGGTTTAGGGCAGAAAATATGATAATGGTTTTTGTTCGTTTTAAAGTTTTTAAAATATTTTTGATTGTTTCCTGTTCTTCGGTTGTTATTCCTGTTGGAAATTCATATAGTAAAAGAACGTTTGAGCCTGTTAAAATTGCTCGAGCAATTGAAAGAAGATATTTTTCAAAATTAGAGAAAATATTTGATTCGATTTGGAGTGATGTTTGATAGGTGTTTGGAAGGCTCATGATTTTATCGTGAATTTTTGCGATTTTGCAGGCTTCAACGATTTTTCTTTTGCTTGGGTTTATAAGTTTCAAATTTTGTTCTATTGTTCCAGTATAAAAATATGGCTTTCCGGTGACATAGCTCACGTTTGATATATATGCTTTTTGTGAAAAGTCATATATGTTTATAGTGTCAAGAGTGATTGTTCCGGTGTCTGGCCTTATTGCTCGGCGAAGCATATAAAATATTGCTCGCTTTCCACAACCTTTATTTCCTTGGAAAAGTGCTGTTTGATTTTTCAAAATTTGAGCAAAAAATTGATTTACTGTTCCAAGGGTTTTGTTTGATTTGTCTTTGCTTGAATATGAAACAAGTGAAAAAGTGATGGCACCATCAATATCTTGTTCGGAATTTTTGCCAAATTCTATCAGTTCTTTTGGCCTCATTGAAAGAAGCGAACGAACCCTCATTGCATTCATTGTTCCATTCTCAATGTCTGAAGAGATGTTGCAAAAACACATGATTTTGTCTATCGCACTTGTGAGATATGGAACAATCACAAGATAGGTTGCAAGGCTGATTTGATCAAGAGAAACAAGTGATGCAAGATAAATTGTTAAAACAAAAACAACTGTGGTGTAAAAAAGATATAAAACGTTGTCTTTGAAAGATTTAAAGTGTGTTCGAGATTTATAAGTTTTTACAATGTTATTTACATTGCTCATATATTTTTGTTCTAAGTTGTCTTTAAGATTATAGTCTTGTCCGATGATTCGGTTTGACACAATATCTGAAAATGTTTCCGAAAGAGCGTCACGTTCGTCAAGAAGTTTGATGTCTTTTTTTGCAATCATTTTGTTTGTAAATTTCATTAAAAGATAAATCACAATTGCAACAAATAAAATTGTAAGTCCTATTTTATAGTTGTTTGAAAGCAAGATAAACAAAAGAACAATAAACTCAACAAAGCATGCAAACTTGATTGATGAAAAGTCGCAAAAATCCGAAAGTTCAGCAATATTGTTTGAAATGATGTTTATCATTTTTTCTTTTGAAGAAGTGTTAAAAAATATTTCTTCTGCCGAAAATACTTTTGAGAAAATTTGTTTTTGAAGCTTTGGATATATGTGTGAAAGTTGAAGCGAGTCAAGACGATATTGAATTTGCCAAGAGATAACATAAACCGCTGTCAGGGCAAAACTTATTGAGAGATAATAAATCGCAGAATTATAATCAAAAACAATAAGCGATGTTATTGCTTTTGCATTTGGAATGCTTGAAAGAATTGTGCAAAGACTGGGAATAAGGGCGAAAATAAACTGAAAAAACCAAACAGTTTTGTTTGGCGAGGCAACTTTTGCCCATGTTTTAATGTTTTCCACCGTTCTCATGAATTTATTATTTGCAACTTTTGTGGGTTTTATAGCAAGATATGAAGAATCTTGTAAAACTATACATATATATTTTATATGTATAAATTTTTAGTTTTTATCAAATTATGTGCAATTTATCTTGCAAGGGCTGAAAAATTATGTTATAATTTAATAATCAAATTGAGAGCACTTTTATCATGCACAATTTGAAAAACGCTTTAAGGAGCAAAAAATGAAATCTGAAATCAATCAAAAATGGGACAAAAGATTTATGGACGTTGCTTGCCTTGTTGGTTCTTGGAGCTCTTGCATCAGAGAAAACAGACAAGTTGGTGCGGTTATCACAAAAAATCATCGCATTTTAGCAACTGGTTATAATGGTGCTCCAGCAGGTGTTAAAAACTGCGTTGAACGTGGTGAATGTTTAAGAGATAAGCTTGGCATTAAAAGTGGAACAATGCTTGAAATGTGCTATGGCATGTGTGCTGAACAAAACGCAATTGCTCAAGCTGCTAAACTTGGAATTTGTGTTGATGGTGGAACAATTTATGTTACTCATCGTCCTTGCCCAGTTTGCACAAGAATGATTATAAACGCAGGAATAAAAAGAATTGTATATAAAGATGATTATCCAAACGACTTTTCTTTAAGTCTTATTAAAGAAGCCGGAATTGAACTCGATCATTTTGAAGGTTAGGAATATATGAAGAAATTTTTATCCTATGTGTTAACATTTGTAATAATGTTTATGCTGTCGGCAACGGGAACAATTTGGCTCGCCAAGACTGCGAACAATAGTAACAATAACAACTTCGTTCCAAGCGGAAACAATCAGGGTGGGGCGGAGCAAACATCTTTCTTTTCAGGAATTTTGTCAACCTTCAATGAAAATCAACAATTTAATATTTCGGGTGATATTGAAGTTATATATGAAGACAAACAACTCAACTTAAACTTGTTTGCAAGCATTGACATTCAAGACAAAACAAACATTAAAGTTGATGCAATCATCAAAACTGAAATTGAAGGAAGAACTTTTGCTATTTCTGCAATTTTTTATGATAATACAATTTACATTTCGTTTAATGATGTAAGTGTTAAAGCAAAGATTGACAACATTAAAGACCTTGCTGCTCTTGCAAAAAATCTTATTCCTGCAGGCAGCGGAATGGAAAATGTTGACATTTCTGCAAAAATGGAAGAAATGCTTCCAGCAATCATGGGTTCGCTCAATAACCCTGAAACTTCAACACTTGCAAATGGTGACATTAAAAATGTTATCGACATGAAAGATTTGGCAATTGCTTCAATTATTACAAATTCTGAGGGTCTTTTGAAAAGTGCAGAAGTTGAAACTTATGAACTTTATGGGCTTAAAGCGAAAGTTTCTGCAAATATTGAATTTGATAAATCAATTGCAATTGAAAATCCAGAAACAAGGCTTGTTTCAAGAGATTATCTTGATTTGCAAAGAGCAATGAACATTGTTTCAAATCTTGGAACTTTGGAAAATTTTAAAACAGATATAGATTTGAAAGTTGAGTCTGAAATTGGAAACTATACTTTCGGCTTGAATGTTCTTGCAAACACAAAAGAAAAAGCTTTCATGCTAAACCTAAATTCTTGCTCTGAACCTTCTCTTGAAGGATTGAAAGTGAAGTTTATTGATGGACAATTATATGTTTGTCTTGGCGACATTAAAATTTTAGTTTCAGATGAACTTTTAAGTGTTCTTGGCGAAAATGTTAAAAATGCAATTGCAAAGTTTGTTAACAAAAATGAAAACTTAACATTCGACAAAGAAACCGTTTCAAAACTTTTAGACAAAATTAAAACAATTGATATTTCAAACGTTTTTGAAACTCTTGATAAAATTAAAAAACTTCAAGTTGAAAACAATCAAATTGTTTTTGAAATTGAAGAAGGATATTTTGTTGTAAACCTTAGTGAAAATAAAATTGAAAACATTGTTTCAGAATTTAATGTTAATGGGAATAAAATTTCATTCACAATGAATGCTGAAAAAACCGAAGAAAAGATTGAAAATGAAAACAAAGAAGAATTCTTTGATGTTTATAAGATTTATCAAAAGAACATAGAATTCTATCAATCTTCTGCTTTTGACATTAAAACAAACCTTGAGCTTTTGAAGAGTGGTGAAAGATTTGTATATCTCAATGGAAATATTTCTTTTGATTTTGAAAAACCATATTTAAGCACACAACTTTTGGTTGATCTTGGAAAAGAACTTGCTGTTAATGTTGTTTATGAAAATGACATCGCATATGTTCAAATTGCTGACATTTTCGTTAAAATGAGCAAGTCAGATTTTGAAAAACTTCTTGAAGACTTTAATATTGATAGAACTCTTGAACAAACAAAAAATCAAAAGATTGAAGAAATCAAAACAAAAATTAAAAATGAATTTGAAAACATTAAGTTTGAAGATGTTAAACAAAAACTTGAAAGCATAAAGAGTTTGAAAGTTAACAGCTCTGGAGTTGAAATTTCTGTTGATCTTTCAGTTTTCGGACTTGAAGGAACTGGACACTTCATTCTTGACACAGAAAACTTTGTTATCAAATCAATTACTTTTGAAAACTTTGGATTTGGTGAATATCTTGTTAATGGTGATGTTTATGTTGAAAGCAATGCAATCACTTTTAAAGAATTTGATAAAACAAAATATCTTGATGTTTATAGCTTTGCAAAAAATGTTATGGCTCTTCAAGATTTAAACGATGCAAAACTTGGTTTTAACTTTAACGTTAACCTTGAAGGAAACGATGTTAACCTTGTTGGAAATGCAGGATTTAACAGAAATCAAAAATATGGTTTTGTTAACGGACGTTTAGTTTATAACGGAAACAGATATAATGTTGATGTTCAAGCTTTTGAAAATGACATTTATGCTAAAATCGAAGATATTGCTGTTAAAGTAAATTTGCCCTCTATTGTTGAAATTGTAAAACAGTTTACATCAGATGTTGATGCAAAAGAAATGATAAATAGCACACTTGAAAAACTAAAATCATATCTTCCAGAAAAAATGCAAGACTTTGATCTTAGTCTTCTTGAAAGCATTAAAGGTTTCAAAATCAATGCAAACGGAATTTTCATTGATTTTGATGCCACAACACTTGGACTTAATTCAGATGTTGCTCTTCGTCTTGAAATTAGAAACAATCAAATTAGTGCTCTTGAAATGCTTGACTTCAAAACAAAAGAAGGCAATGAAATTTCATTTAAAATTGATGTTTACTATGTTCCAGTAAAACAAGCGAACATTGAAAAAGATCAATATCTTGACGTTGAAAAATTTGCTTCAAATCTTATGGCTTTTGAAAGCATGAATAGTTTCAATGCAAAAGTAAATGCTGGGCTCTATGAGAAAAATGGTTCAAACATTGATAAAGTTTATGATTTTGATCTTGGCTTAAACAAACAACTTAAAAATGGAAACGACACTCTTAATGCTCTTTTAAATGTTGTTTATGGCGGAAAGAATGTTTCACTTGAAGCAATTCTTCAAAACAACAAACTTTATGCATCATTTAACAATTTTAAAGTGAAAATTGATTTTGAAAGTGTTCTTGACACTGTTCACAAAGTTCTTGAAACTTTCGGCAAAGATCCATTTGCTTATGACGATATAATAAACAAAGTCATCAGTGTTCTTTCTGGTTCTTCAATTAAAGACACTTTGGAAAGTCTTGATATTAACCTTGATATTAATGTTTCAAATATTGATATTTTAAAAATTCTTTCAAACATTAAAAACGTTATTGTAAATGCAAATAAGATTCTTGTTGAAATTGACGGAAACTTGTTTGGAATTGAAGGAATAATTTCTCTTGAAATTGAGCTTGAAAATAGCAATATTTCAAAAATTAAAACAAATAGAATTTCAATCAAAGAATATGCTGTTGATTTGATTATTGAATTTAACAGTGAAGAAACAACTTTAAAAACTGTTTCTGAAAACGAAGAAAAAGAATATATCCTTCTAGATAGATTTGCAGATGTTGCAATTGCAACTTTTGAAACTTTGAGAAATAAAGTTATCAGTGGAACAATGCACATTGACTTCATTTTTGGTGGGGAACACAATATTGTTCTTGCCGAATATGGAATTAAATATGATTCAGACAAAAACCGTTTAAGCGGATACATTAAAGCTTCATTCAACGGAGTTACACTTAATGTTTACTATGTTGACAGCGTGTTCTATGTTGATCTTGGTGGTGTAAACAACAATGCTGAAAACCGTTTGCAAATTAAAGCAGAATTTTCAGAACTTAACGATGTTTTGGAATATATCAAAGAGAAAACTGGTGCCAACATTAACATCGATTTTAATGAAATTCGTGATGTTTTGGCTGGAGTTAAAAATATTGACCTTAAGTTTGAAGACATTCGTGACATGATTTTTGGAAGAGATCTTGGCTTTGTTAAAGAAGCAATCTTTGGAGATGGCACTTTTGAAGTTAACATCAATAATGCTCTTACAATTTTTGTAAACTATAAAGAAACAGTAAGCAGTGTTCTCTTTAGAACAAATGTTGTTGAAGCAACAATCTATTGTGAAAACTTTAATGATTTTGCATTTGACACTCTTGATAAGGACACATATAACTCATATAAAGTTATAACAAATGCGGTTGACAGTGTTCTTAACACAATCAGAACAACACCACTTGAACTTTTTGCAAACCTTTCGGTTTATAAAAATTCTGCACTTAACTTTACTGTTGATGCGGGCTATCAAGATTCAATTTTGTTTATGAACATTAAAGGCTTAAAAATTCGTGTTCAAAGACAAAAACTTGCTGAAATCATGTCATATGCTCTTCAAAGCATGGGCATTGATCCAAGCATTATCTCATTCATTGGAAATGTTTCAGATGCAAAAGATCTTGACACATCAAACCTTCAAGAGCTTATTCCTGAGCTTGACCTTGGAAATCCATTTAGCATGCTTAAATATCTTAAAGGAATTGTTCTTAAAGATGGCGTGTTTGAAATCGATATTGACAGCAGAATGCTTGGAAATGCAAACAAGGCTGACATGAAAATTTTCCTTAAAACTGAAAACAATTGGATTTCAAGTTTGAAAGTTTCAAATGTGTTTGTAAAACAAGACACATCACTTGACGTTTCTGTTGTGTTTGACAGAAAAATTCAAGAAGACTATGGAACTTATATCGACATTTCAAACAGCGCAGATCTTGTTAAAGCATTTGTTAACACTTCTGCTCTTAATGAATATCGAATCACAGGAAACGTTAAACTTGGTGTTGGAAATACTGATCTTAAAAATGTATATGTGAAAGTTGATGCAAGAGTAATTCTTGACGAAAACAAAAATCCAATTATTCAAGTTGACGTTTCAAACTATCCACTTATTGGGCTTGTAAATGGTAAAAACACAAACGGTGTTGGCGGAATCACTGGCTCAACACAAAGAACAAGAACCATTTCTGTTTATTATAAGAATGGTGAAATGCTTCTTAAAACAAGCGATGGAAAATGGGGCGCATATAAGAAATATGACAGAGTTACAAAAATTACTCCTTCATATTTAACAAGCAATTTGAAATATTATATGCAATGGCTCCTTGGTTTTGAAGATTATATTCAAGACAAGATTAACAGCGCAATTGACACTTCAAATGCAAACAAACAACAAGCAACTGATAATGGTAAACTTGACCTTTCAGGAATCATTAAGAAATATGAAAAGCAGGGAAATACACATTATCTTGATATCAACATTGGAAAAATTGCTTATAATAATGATATTGGAACATTGTCAATCATGCTTACAACAGTAAACAATGCAAAAACTGGAAATAAAGATTATATCGGATATCTTGATATTAATCTTGACATGCTTGATAACATGATTTCTCTTAAGACAGACAACAACAATAAACTTCAACTTGAAAACATTGTTGGAAATGATTCAACTGTAAGTGTTTCAACAGCAGAAAGCGAACTTGCAAATGGAACATTCAAACTTGATGGAGAATATGAAAGAAAAGGTAATGGCTCATTCAGTCAAACAAACCGCAACTCTGTTACAATTACTCTTGACAACAATGGTGGAAATGGAACATCATCAATCTCTGGCTCGGTTGGAGACGGTTTAAGTCTTCCATCCCCAACCAAGGTTGTTGACAATGGAATCACTCGTGAAACATATAAATTTCTTGGATATTATGATGCAAATGGCAACAGATTCACGAGAAATTGCTTCCCAAGACAAAGCACAACACTTTATGCAAAGTGGGAGCTTGAAAAAGTTGAAGAATATAAAACTTTAACCATTGAGAAAAACAATGGAGAAGCAAATCAAGAAATCAGCAAACTTCAACATTCAACAATTAAAGTTGATGCACTTGCAGACTATGTTTTTGATAATGGAATTTATCACACGAACTTCACATTTGTTGGTTGGTCAATAAATGGAGAAATTGTTGGAAAAGAAACAACAATCACTCTTGAAAACAACACAATACTTGTCGCTGTTTGGAGCGAAAATACAAGATATTATAAAACAGTGACATTTGACACAAACGGAAAAGGTTCAAACTTTGAAAAGAGAGTTTTGGAAGGTGAAACAATTTTACTTTTAAACCTTGAAAATGTTTTTGAAGCAACCGAAGAAACAAAAACAACGTTTGGTTTTGCTGGTTGGTTTATTGGTGAAACAAAAGTTGAAACATTAACAGTTTCTGAAGATGTAACACTTCTTGCTTCTTGGGATAAAATGAGTGTTGTGTTCAACAGAACATTAACATTTATGCATGGTTCAACACTTGTTGCTTCAGTTAAAATTTTTGCTGGCGACAATATTACAATTCCAACAAACGCACTTTTAAAGAGTGACACAAAGTTCTATCTTGAAAGTGGATTTAAAACCGAATATACTTTAGCTGCAATGCCAGACAACGACCTTGTGGTTTATATCAGAAACAAATTTACAATTTCATTTAATGCAAATGGCGGAAACGGAGTTTCTTCAATCACTGCATATGAGGGCGAAAAGGTTTCTCTTCCAAATGCTACAAGAAATAACACTGGACACTATGAAGGAACAGAAATGATTGGAAGTGCATGGTATAACAAACGTTTGAAATATGTTTGGACAATCACATCTTATACATTCACTGGTTGGAAATTTAATGGTTCTAATTTTGACGGAACAATGCTTGATCATGATATAACTGTTGAAGCTTCATGGAGTTCAACATCAAATCGTGAAAACCTTGATGCTGTAAACGATTTATCAAAGCATAATGAATATAAGAGAAAATATGGAGCTTAAAACACAAAAAAACTTGAACTTTCGGGTTCAAGTTTTTTGTTGCATGAAATTTGAAAAAAGAAAAATAAAAACGTTTATTGTGCCATTAAAAAATTAAAATTAAGATTAAAACAAATGTGTTTTTTAATATTGCTGTGCGCATCTTGAATTAAAATATAAGGTGTGGTTAAATTTCTATATATTGATATATATTTATATATAATATATAACATTTAATAAATGTCGTTTAAAAGTTTTGAAGATTTTTTGCGTTGTGATAAAATATGATAAGGAGTAAGAAGATGAAAAATACAATTTGCAAAGTATTTGCTCACTTTCTTTACAGGGGAATGAAAGTTCTTTATAAAAAAGATGAGCGTGTTAAAAACGAAATTGACCAAATTGCCAACGGAACTTGTTTTGTTTTAAAGTTTGATTTGCCAAAAAATGCAAGTTTCATTGCAATTGAAAAAACTGAAAATGGTTTGAAAAAACGCAAAGAAATTCGAAAAGGCGACATTGTTATAACCTTTAAATCTCTTGACCTTGCATATCAAGTTATAACCGGTCAGAAGGGGCTTTGCAGGTCATATGCAGAACATGATTTCATGCTTGATGGCAACATTTATGATACAATGGCTTTCACAAGAGTTGTTGAGATTGTTGAAGCACATTTGTTTTCAAAGAAAAAATGTTCAAAAATTTTGAGAGAAGTTCCAAAAAGAAGCATATCTATTTTTTCGGCATATGTGCTTGCAATTTTTGGAAATTAGTGGGGGAAAGATATGAATAAATATTTTGAATTTGACACAAAAGCAAAGGTTCTTTCGGGTGAAAAGGCTCTTTGCCATGTTAACTATGAACTTATGGTTCGAAACAAAAAATATCCATTTGTGATGAGCGATGCAGGTCTTGACGGCCTTGGAATTACTGATAAAGCAATCAAGCTTATGAATCTTGAAAAGTTCGAAAAGTTTGTTGATATTCCTGTTGACAGCTCAACCGAAACTGTAAACATTGCAACAAAAGCATATAAAAGTGCTGGGTGTGACTGCATCATTGCCGTTGGTGGTGGTTCGGTTATAGACACTGCAAAAGGTGTTGTTCTTTCACTTGTTTCTGGAAAAGATAACATTTCAGAAGTTGAAGGGGCAGAAGCACTTGTTAAAAACAATAATGTTTTGTTTATCGCTGTTCCAACAACTGCTGGAACCGGAAGTGAAATGACTTCTGTTGCCGTAATTAAAGATGCAACTCAGGGTGCAAAACTAGAATATATTTCAACCTTCATTTTGCCAGATATTTCTGTTCTTGACCCTGAAATGACTTTGTCTCTTCCTGCAAAAATTACTGCTTCGACAGCGGTTGATGCTTTAACTCATTGCATCGAAGCATATTCATGTTTACAGAAAAATCCGATTTCAGATGCCTATGCGGTTTGTGGAATTAAACTTATTTCTGAAAACCTTTTGAAACTTGTTGAAGATTTAAAAAATGAAGAACTTCGAATGAATGTTGCAAATGCAGCTTTGGTTGCTGGAAGTGCATTTTCAAATTCTATGGTTGGGGCGGTGCACTCAATTGGACATGCACTTGGTGCTGTTTGCCATGTTGCTCATGGTGATGCGATGAGCATTTTGCTTCCATTTGTTCTTGATCTTAATTTTGAAAAATGCAAAAAATATTATGCAGAGCTTTTATATTTCATCAGTCCTGATAAACTAGAAAAAGGTCAAAGCGAAGAAGAAAGAGCAAAACTTTTTATTTCAGAAGTTCGAAAGCTTCTCGATCAGCTTCATGAAAAAACAGGCCTTCCAATTCGTTTGTCTCAAACTGGAAAAGTTACAAAAGAAAACTTCAATGAAATAGCAATAAAAGCAATGGCAGATGGCTCTGCACTTGTAAACCCTGTTGCTCTTTCAATTGAAAGAATAACTGACGTTTTGGAAAAAGCATTTTAGGAGAGAAATATGGCAACAATTGACATTTTAAACAAACAAAAAGAATTTTTTAAATCTAATCAAACAAAAGATTATAATTTCAGAAAATATCAGCTTAAACTTTTGCAAACAGCAATCAAAACCAACGAGAAAAAGATTTATGAAGCACTTTATAGCGACCTTGGAAAAATTGAAACTGAAAGCTATATGTGTGAAGTTGGAATGGTTCTTGCAGAAATTAAATATATGTTAAAACACATGAAAAAGTTCATGAAAAGCACAAAAGTGAATGCTGGAATTGCAAACTTTCCTTCAAAAGCATGCATGACACCAACTCCAAAAGGCTCGGTTTTAATCATGAGTCCATGGAACTATCCTTTCATGCTTACAATGGAACCACTTGTTGATGCACTTGCTGCTGGAAACACAGCAATTGTTAAACCTTCTGCATATTCGCCTGCAACAAGCAAACTTATTTCTGAAATTTTAAACAGCACTTTCAGTGAAAACTATGTTTATACTGTTCTTGGCGGAAGAGAAGTGAATCAAGATTTATTGACACTTCCATTTGATCATATTTTCTTTACGGGAAGCAAAGCTGTTGGGCATGAAGTTTTGCGTCAAGCTGAAAAGAATTTTGTTCCAGTAACATTGGAGCTTGGGGGAAAAAGCCCATGTGTTGTCTGCAATAATGTTGATGCAAAGAAAGTTGCAAAACGTATTGTTTTTGGAAAATTTATGAATGTTGGACAAACTTGCATTGCACCAGACTATGTTTTGGTTCATGAAAGTGTTAAACCACTTTTAATGCAATCTTTAATTTGTGAAATTCAAGCACAATATGGCGAAAATCCACTTGAAGATGATAACTATGGAAAAATGATTTCTCAAAAACATTTTGATAAAGCTTTGGCTCTTCTTGAAAATCAAACACCTGCATATGGTGGAAAAAGCGATGTAGAAAAATTAAAAATCGAACCAACAATTGTTGAGGAACCAGACAAAGAAAGTGCACTTATGAAAGAAGAAATTTTTGCACCAATTTTGCCGGTTGTTTCTTTCAAAACAAATGAAGAAGCATTGGAAATTATTGCAAAAAATCCAACTCCACTTGCACTTTATGTTTTCTCTAATGATAAAAGAGAACAAAACTTTTTCCTTGAAAATGTTCAGTTTGGCGGAGCAACCGTTAATGACACATTAATGCACATTGCAACTCCACGCCTTGCATTTGGCGGTGTTGGATCAAGTGGACTTGGGGCATACCATGGGAAACGAGGTTTTGATACTTTCTCACACTATAAAAGCATTTTAAGAAAATCGCTTAAATGTGACATGGCTGTTCGTTATCGTCCATTTGGAAAATTCAAAAAGAAAATTATAAGAAGATTTATGTAATAAAAGCACCGTTTGGTGCTTTTTTATTTTTGCGACTATTCACAAATTCTAAATTTATGTTATAATAAATAAAAGGAAAAATCGATATGAGAAATATTTTTAAAGATATGAAAATCTTGTTGATGAGCTTTATGTTTCAATGCTTCAAAATCCACTTTATGTTGGAGCATTAAAGGCTGTTAATGATAAATATATTTTACATGCAATTGGAGAATCTGACAGCAATTTAACAGTTTTTACTCGTTATGAATTTGAAAAAGAACTTAATTGTTTAAAGGAATATTGTTTGAAAAATAAATAAAGGAGACACAAAATGTTTGTTCGTTTTGAGGAATATGATAAAAATAAACACTCAGACCTTTTAAAAGTTTGGAGTGAAGATAAAGGTTCAAGAAAAAACAGTCTTGGAAACTATAAATATTTTGGACTTCTTAATTATTATAAAGACATTAACGAGCTTATAGATCGTCACCCATCAATTGAAACAGATGAAGAAATTTTGAAAAACTTTGTAATTTTCAATGAAGAAAACAAAGATGTTGCAATTGTAATTTTAGACCATGTTACATATGGTAAAGATGGTTTGACAACCTTGTGTGTATATTTCATTATTGTTCGTCCAGACGAACAGGCGAAAGGTTATGGCCCATCAATAATGGACAAGGTTATAAACGATGGCGAAAAACTTATGGGAAGAAGGGTTGATGAAATTTATGCAAGTGTTGACATTGCAAACTTTCCAAGTTCGTCAATGATGGAAAAGAAGGGTTTTAAACAGGTTTGCAACAACGATAACTATAATATTTATGGCCTCAATCTTAAAAAGATAAGAGAGCAAGAAGCGGAAGAAAGCGAAAAATAAAAAGAAGAAATTTACTTTCTTCTTTTTTTATATCTTATTTGTTTGATTTAAACAGACGAGTTCTTTCTTTGATTTTGATTGATTTTTTTAAGTCTATCTTTATGAAACATTGTTTCAACAATTTCTTTGATAATTGTTTCTAGTTCTTTGCCTTCAGAATAGTCTGCTTTTGCAATATAGTCAACACGATTTTGATTTATAAGAGTTTTATAATAGTCTGGCAAGTTGTCGGCATTGTAAACACCAATAGAAAATCCTTTTTTAGCACGAAGAAGCTTCATTGAAGGAATGTCGGTTTCACTGTCGCCAATATAGATGATGTTTTCAAAAGGAATTCGTCTCTCATCGTGAGACATATAGCCATTAACACTTGAATCGATAGGAGAGAATATTCCTTTATTGATTCTGAACAAAAATTGTGTTTTGTTTGTATAGTTAAGTTCAAGTGCTGGCCAAAATGCTTCGCCTTTTTCATCATAACAATAGCTGCAAGCATAAATTTCTTTAAAATATTTTGCAAGGCAGGTTCCTTCAACAATCTCTTTAATTCCTGAAGAAATGATATAATGTTCAATTTCAACACCTTTTTCTTCACCAAACTTATTTATGCGGTCAAACCATGTGTCAAGCCCATCATAATATTCAATATCTTTTCCACAAGAATGAAAAAATTCTCTTGTTGGGGCAATTCCTTTTTCTTTGCACTCTTTTAAAATCATATATAAATATGACATGATATTGTTTGCTTCGTGGTCCTTTGAAAACTGAGCACATTCTGCCCAGAAGTCATTGATATTCATGTTTAAACTTTTAATAAGACCATAGCCCTGCATTTCACTTTGAGAAAGGGTTCGGTCAAAATCATAACAAATTGCAACTCTAATTTTATCCATTTTTCTCTCCAGATAAAAATATTTTAACATGAAAATATAACCGTGTCAACACGTGTTTTTGCTGGGAATTTATTATTTTTTTATTTTTGATTGCTTTATGATTTAAAGTTTGATATAATCGCTTGACTAAAGGAGCAACAAATGAAACTTTTTAAAGATTTGCTTGAAGAAACAAAAGAAGCAAATACAATTCAAGAAAAAACAGCATTGCTTAGTGTTTGCGTGAATGTTGTCACAAAGTCAAAACAACATTTCTCTATTGCCGAAAGAAAAGAAATTTATGATTTTGCTTTTAACGAAATTAAACCGCTTGAAAAACAGATTGAAAATGCAAAAAATTATGAAGAAAAAGATGATATCTTTGCATATGCCGACAAACTTTTATCTTTAATTTTATATTCTGATTGTGCCGGGCCTGAAAGTGCTCAAACACTTATGAGTTTGCTTGAATGCGTAAATAAGCACAGGGTGTTAGAAAATGCAATTGATGAGATGTTTTTGAAACAAAAAATCACCGAATCAGACGTAAAAACCATTCTTGAAAAGGCGGCGGAAACAACTGATGATTATGAGAAGGGAAAACTTTATTCTGGGCTTATGCACTATGAAAACAAGTTTGACAACCTTGAACAACCAGCAAAAGATTTGATTGTGAAATTCCTTAACAAGGAAACTCTTGAAAGTGTTTTAAATTTTGAAAATCTTAATAAAAATCAAAAATATAATCTTGAAGTTCTTTGCGATTTGCTTAGACTATATTTTAACAAAGACACTGTAAGAATTTTAAAAACCGCTGAAAAAATTGACAATCCCGCAGTTGCATTTTACAGTGCAGATTCTCTTATGGAACTTGATGAAAATCCAAGTCAAAGCACGATTGATTTTTTGGCAAACGACATTGTTTATGCATGTTTGATTCACGATTCTCTTGAAAGAAACGGACTTGTCGAAATGTTTCCGAAAAATCTTGATAATCCTGAATATATTGCAAAAAGTGACATGATTCATTGGCTTTGCTATCCAACAGAACTTGGTGAAAAACCAACAGAAATTGAACTTCTTGGAAAAGTGAAGAAACATAAAAAAGAATATTTTGTTTTTAAATATAAAACTACAAGTTCAAAAATTCCGGAAGAAAAACACAATGTTTGGCTTGTTGGTTGGAGTGCAGGGGAATCAACTTTCAGCGAGTTTGAATTGCTTTCAGACTATGAAAAGAAAACACCTGAAAAAACCTTAAAATATATTTCTAAAAAATGTTTTTAAAAAGAAAACCACTATATTTTAGTGGTTTTCTTTGTTTATATTTACTTTTTGTTTTCTTTGCAAGCTTTAACAAAAGCGGTGAAAAGTGGGTGTGGTTTTGTTGGTCTGCTTTTAAGTTCTGGGTGAAATTGAACACCAAGAAAGAATGGGTGAGAAGCAATTTCAACAGTTTCAACAATGTTTTTGTTTTTTTCAATTCCAGAAACAATAAGTCCATGTTTTGTTAAAATATCTTTATAATCGTTATTAAATTCATAGCGATGGCGATGTCTTTCGCTTGCTGTTTCAGATTTATATGCTTTTTTCATGATTGTGTCATCTTTAATGGTGCAAGTATAAGCGCCAAGACGCATTGTTCCGCCCTTGATTTTTCCTTTTTGATCGGGCATAAGGTCGATCACACAATTTTTGCCATTTTCATTAAACTCTCTTGAACATGCATCGCTGATTTTTGCAACGTTTCTTGCAAATTCGATAACTGCAATTTGCATTCCAAGACAAATTCCAAAATATGGAATGTTGTTCTCACGAGCAAATTTTGCAGCAAGAATTTTGCCTTCAACTCCACGAGTTCCAAACCCACCAGGAACCAAAATTCCATCAACATCTGACAAAAGTTCTTTTGCTTTTTCGTCTGAAACAATGTCTTCGCTTTCAACCCATTTAAGTTTCACAAACACTCCATTTTCATAGCTTGCGTGTTTCAAAGCTTCAACAATGGAAATATAAGAATCTTTAAGTTTGCAATATTTTCCAACAATTGCAACTTTAACTTCACCTTTACGGTTGTTGGCTTTTTCAAGCATTCTGTCCCACTCGGAAAAGTCGATTTTTCGATTTTCAAGTGAAAGTTCTCTTAAAACAACTTCATCAAGCTTTTCACCATAAAGAAATTTTGGACAACTGTAAATGTCTGAAAGTGTGATGTCGTTTATAACGCAATCGGTCTTAACGTTACAAAACATTGCAATTTTTTGAAGAAGAGATTTGTCAACTTCGGTGTCGGAGCGGGCAATAACAATGTTTGGACGAATTCCAAGACTTTGAAGTTCTTTCACTGAGTGTTGGGTTGGTTTGCTTTTATATTCATCTGAGCCAGAGATGAAAGGAACAAGACAAACATGAATAAACAAACAATTTTCGAGTCCAACTTCAAGTGAAAATTGACGAATGCTTTCAATGAATGGTTGACTTTCAATGTCTCCAATTGTGCCGCCAATTTCGGTGATTAAAATGTCTGGCTTATTTGCTGACACATTGTCTTTAATAAAGTTTTTGATTTCATTTGTAATGTGTGGAATGATCTGCACGGTTTTTCCAAGATAGTCGCCATTTCTTTCCTTGTTTAACACTTTCCAATATACTCCACCACTTGTAATGTTTGAGTGACGGTTAAGATTAATGTCGATAAATCTTTCATAGTGTCCAAGGTCAAGATCGGTTTCGGTTCCGTCATCGGTCACAAACACTTCGCCATGTTCTTGAGGATTCATGGTTCCTGGGTCGATGTTCAAATATGGGTCGAACTTTTCAACAAAAACGTTATATCCACGCATTTTCAAAAGTCTGCCAAGGCTTGCGGCAACAATTCCTTTTCCAAGACCAGAAACAACACCGCCGGTTACAAAAATATATTTTGTCATAAAATTTTTCTCCTTAAAAAACAAAAAAAGAGTTTTTTTTTAAGGAAATGCAATTTTCCCTCAAAAAAACTCTTATTCATTTTATTTATATTTTGAGTTTATCATATTTTTTGCTTCTGTGAATAAAAAATATAAAAGAAATTGAAATTTTGTGCAGGGTGTAAAAATATTATGATCATTATTTTTTCTTGTTGACAACAAAATACAAAAAATGTAAAATGTTCGTGTAACTAGTCCCCCAATCAAGGGTTTGGTTCATGGCATTTTTGCCCTGAGCAGGCCGTTGGCTTGCTTTAGAACGGACTCCCGCTCAAGGGTCCATTTTTTTTGCAAAAAATATTAGTTGTTAAAACTCTTTTCTTTTTTCTTTTAAAATGATATACTTTTTTTATGAAAATATTATCACCGGCGGGAAATTTTGAGAGCCTTAAAATGGCTGTTTATAATGGTGCAAAAGAAGTTTATCTTGGTATCAGCAATTTTAATGCACGAAACAATATCGAGGGGTTCAGCGAAAGCGATCTTGATGATATTGTATTTTTCTGCCACGTTCATGGTGTGAAAGTTAACCTTGCTGTGAACATTTTGTTTAAAAATGAAGAGCTTCAAGATGCTGTCAATTTGGTTGTGAGATCTTATAATAAAGGTGTTGATTGTTTCATTATTCAAGATCTTGGTCTTGCTTCTTTTCTTCATGAAAACTATCCTGAAATTGAGCTTCATGCAAGCACACAAATGGGAATTTGCAATCTTGAAGGAGCAAAATATGTTGAAAAACTTGGTTTCAAAAGAGTTGTTCTTGCAAGAGAAACCCCACTTGAAGAAATAAGAAATATTAAACGAAACACAAATCTTGAAATTGAATATTTTGTTCAAGGTGCTCTTTGTGTTTGTTTTTCAGGAAATTGCTATCTTAGTTCATATCTTTGTGATGCAAGTGGAAATCGTGGAAAATGCAAGCAACTTTGCAGGCTTCCATATCAGCTTTTGAAAAATGGAAAAGTGTTAAAAGACGGATTTTTGCTTTCAGCAAGAGATTTTAACATGACAAGCAAACTTAAAGATCTTGAAAGTGCCGGGGTTGACGTTCTGAAAATTGAAGGCAGGGCAAGGCGTCCGTTTTATGTTGGTGTTGCAACCAGGCACTATTCATTGGCACTTGCTGGCCAAAAGGTAAGTGATGAAGATTTAAAACTTGCTTTCAATCGGGAATATACTGCTGGATATTTTGATGGAAATGGAAATATCATTTCAAATTATAATAATCATATTGGCATAGAGATTGGCAAAGTTTTAAAATTTAAAAGTGGCAAAAAGTTTAATGAAATTGAGTTTTCTTCAAACAGAGAACTTTCAAAAAAATCCGCAATAAAGATTTTTAATGGCATAAATGAAGAGTGCGCAATTTCGCTTTTTGATCTTCAAAAAACTGGGAAAAACCAATATAAAACCACAACAACAAATGTTGCAAAAGTTGGATCTACGGTTCGTTTAATTTCAGATTTTGATTTTGAAAATCAAGTTTTAAACAAAATTAAAAAAGCTCCTTTAAAAATAAATGTCACTGCATATGTCGGCGAAAAATTGCACATTGATGCAACAATTTTAAGCCATAAAATAAGCATGCAAGGAAACGTTCTTGAAGAAGCAAAATCACAAGCATTATCAATAGAAGAATTGGAAAATTGCTTTAACAAAAATGAATTTTTTGATGTTAAAATTGATTTGCAAACAAATGGTGTTTTTGTTTTAAAATCTGAGCTTAATAAAATCAGAAGAGATTTTTTTGAATGTGTTAGAAGGCAGGTTTTAAAAATTGGTTCTCATGACGAGAAAATAAAAATAATTGATTTAAAATCTGAAGCAACAAAGTTTGAAGATTTTGAATTTGTTGAAAATAATAATAATAAACTTGTTGCAAAAAACATTATTTATTCTCCTGAAATTTATAACGAAAAAGACATTATTTTATTCAGAGAAATTTGCGAAAAACAAAACAAAAATATGTTTCTTGACCTTCCAAATTTTGCACTTGATAAAGATGTTGAATTTTTAAAAAGTATAGTAGAAAGAAATCAAATTCCTGTTGTTTGCAACAACTATTATGCGATAGATTTTAAAACCGAAAAAGTTGCCGGTGGGGGACTTAATGTTTATAATTTTCTTTCAGCAAATAAACTTAATATGCCATTTATTTGCAGTGAAGATTCATTTTCAAAAAGAACAGATTTTGCATTCATGACACTTCGTCATTGTCCAATGAAATGTTTGCTTGATGCTTCGTGTAGCTCGTGTCCATATTCTGATGGGTTTGAATATAGAATGCAAAATGGTAAAATTCTTAAGCTTAAAAGAAAGAAGCTTTCAAGTTGCACATTCTATTTGGTTTAACGCAGATAATATAAACAGAAAATAGAATATTTTTTTAATTGAAAAAGAAAAACAGACCATTTCAGTCTGTTTTTTTATTGGCGCAGAGAACGAGATTCGAACATTGTTTATTTCGCACTCTCTACCGAACCGTGCGAACCTAAAGAGTCGCATCTTCATTTATCTTTTTTTCTTAAACTCTCAAACAAGAACGCCCGCAGGAAACCCTAGACGTGCAACCTTGTTTAAAAGTTTAATCTAAAAAATCTAAACGAATCTGCTGTCGCATTTTTATCACAAAAAGAAATTTTTTAAAACGATAAAATTCCTGACTCCTTCACTCGTCAAATCTGTTCTCTAAAAAAACAAACCCCAAAATATGGGGTCTGCTTTTTTGGCGCAGAGAACGAGATTCGAACTCGTGGTACAGTTTCCCATACACAACCTTTCCAGGGTTGCACCTTAAACCACTCGGACATCTCTGCATGTGCTTTAATTTATAAAAAATATTAAGTTGTGTTTGCATCTGTTCAACCAGTTGTGGTTTAAGGTGCTGAAAAATATAAGTAGAAGTAAAATAATTTTGTTTTTTATAGTCTGTTTGCAGCAGATTTGGATAAATTTTAGAATTAGAAAATGAAAAACAGGTTCGACAAAGTATCAAAGATACGTGTCGGTTCTGGTTTGCAGTTTATAAACTAAAATTTGCCAAAGGTGCGTTACGAAGTCCGGCGGTTCGGAAGAGAGCCGGAAGAAGAGAACTCGGACATCTCTGCATGTGCTTTAATTTATAAAATATTAAGTTCTTGCTAAATCATAGCAAAGATTAAAAGAAAAGTCAATGTATAAAACATTAAAAAAAATCGAAAACCCACTAAAATGCTTGCCGAGAATTGTAAATCTTGTTAAAATATAGAAAAACAAAGGAGAGATATTATGAATAAATATTCAGGAACAAGAACAGAAAAAAACTTGCAAACAGCTTTTGCTGGTGAATCTCAAGCAAGAAATAAATATACATATTTTGCATCTGTTGCAAAAAAAGAAGGATATGAGCAAATCAGTGAAATTTTCCTTAAAACTGCCGAAAATGAAAAAGAACATGCTAAAATGTGGTTTAAAGAATTGAATGGAATTGGAAGCACATTAGAAAACCTTAAAGCAGCTGCAGAAGGTGAAAACTTCGAATGGACAGATATGTATGATAATTTTGCAAAGGTTGCAGAAGAAGAAGGCTTTAAAGAACTTGCATATAAATTCCGTGCTGTTGGTGCAATTGAAAAAACACATGAAGAAAGATATCGTGCACTCATAAACAATGTTGAAACAAAAACAGTTTTTGAAAAATCTTCAGTTTCAATTTGGGAATGCAGAAATTGCGGACACATTGTTGTTGGAACAAAAGCTCCAGATGTTTGCCCAGTTTGTGCACACCCACAAAGCTATTTTGAAGTTAGAAAAGAAAATTATTAATTTTAAATAGACATAAAAAAACAACTCAGTTTTGAGTTGTTTTTTATTTTGAATGTTTTATTCTTCTTTCTTTTCAGTTTCAACTGTTTCAGTGTTTTCTGTTGAAGCTTCGCCAGCAACTGCAAGTTTTTGTTTCTTGTTTTTGCTGATATCTTTAAGCTTATAGATAAGTTGAATTGCAAGCCATAAAAGTGTGCAAACAACCATGAATACTGCATAAATGATAAGTTGAATTGCTGGATAGAATGTTCCATATCCAATTTTGAAGGAAACAAACAACTTTCCAATTCCGTCACCAAGAAGCTTCATTGCCTTTGATGCATCAAACATGAATAAATAGTTTGCTTTCCAGAATCCATTTCCAGTTTTAAGAGCAATTGCATTAAACATTGTTCCAAGTGCCCAAACGCAAACGAAATATATTGTGAATCCGATCAGGCAGTCTTTAAGTGCTGTTTTATCAAGTTTAGGGAAAATTCCAAAAAGAAGAGCAAGAAGAGGAATCACCATAACGTTTCCGTGTTCCAACATGAAATGCATGTTATAAAGATAGAATAAGCCTTCGCCGTCAAGGTCTGGACTTGCCAAAGCGAATAAAACACCAATAACGTTTATTATAACTGTAAAATTAAACAAGTGTTTGTTTTTTGTTATAAGTGAAATTAAAATAAAGAAAGAACCAAGGTTGCAAAGTTGGAAAGGCAAACGTTCAATGTTGATTGAAATTGCCGAGAACATTTGTAAATATTGCATTATAAGTGAGAGTGATAAAACGAAGAGCAAAACCATTTTTGTTTCTTCACTTTGTTTTCTGAAGATAAAGTAAAGAGCAACAATTTCACCAGAAAGGAAGAAGATCCATGCAAAGTGAACAAGTCCATATGCTTCAAAAATAAGGTTTGTGTGTCCAAACAAATGTTGCAAAACATAAATTGGAAGGGCAGATAAAATTATGCAAGGAAGGGTTATAAAAAAATAGAGATATTCTTTTTTGTTTTTAAATTCAAACACGTGTTTTTCTTGGATTGCAAGAACAACAGGAATTACAAGTTGCAAACACATTAAAATTCCAAACCAAAATGAACGGAATGTTGGATTAATTAAAAATTGTTTGAAATTTTCAGAGATGACTGAAATTGAATTAAGACCTCTTCCGGCAGTTGATGTGAAATCTGCAAGATATTCCTTAAAGAAACAAATTTGAACAATTGTCATGATTGAACCAAAATAGATTGCAATGTTTCTGATTGTTCGGTTCTTATAGAAAACTGCAATTGGCAAGCAAACAAATGAAACCATGCTAAACCATCTTACAATTGCATAGCCACGTCTTGCCGGCATTGAGGCAAGATCTTCTTTAGAATAGCTAAGAGCAAAAGCATCTGGCAAAATTACTGAAACAAGCATTAAGCAAACATAAACAATTACACTGATTTTTAAAATTTTGTTTATAACATTTTTGAACTTTTCGTTCTCTTTAAAAACGCAAAATCTTAAAACACAATATGTTGCGATCAAGACTGCAATAACGATTGATGAAATTAAATAAAACATACTTTTCTCCTAATTTTTTAAAATATTTTGTCTGACAATTTTTCGAATTTGTTTAGGCTGCGGTGCACAAAGATCAATTGTCTTATATTTTGTGAAGCACAGAGAGCAAAGATAAAACAGAATTCCACAAGCTGGAAGCAATGGAAGCAGATATACAAATGGAATTGGAATAAGTTTAAAAAGTGGAACAAGAACCATGATTCCGCCAGGATCCATTGTATATGAGTGGTTGTGTGGGCCGGTTATGCTGAAACCGTTTAGTGCATAGTTTGCAATAAAACATGCTCCGAAATATGCTAAAATGCAAAGGCAAACCCAGAAAACATATTTTTTTTGTGGCTTAAACCAACGAGCGGCAATCATTAAAAGTGGAACAAGAACAACAAGCAAATGGTCAAGCCAGAAGTTAAGTGTCACAACTGAATACCACATTGAATTTTCAACATCTGAGACATATGCAACAAATGTTGAAAGTGCACAAGGCATTGAAAAATAAAACAGATATTGTCTTGCCAGTTCATTTTTCTTTATAAGGCAAAGTGGAAGCAAGATAAAGTTAAAGTTGCAAACTTGAAACATCTGTATTAAAAAATTTTTGAAGTCAAGTTCTTTGCCATAGTGTGTTAAATGCAGAAACATGATTCCAACCATGCAAACAATAACGGCAGAATAAATCATTATGCATTGCCCTTTATAGCTCGCACGGGAAATTATAAGCATTAAAATCACTACGACAACAATAGACACCAGAACCATTGAAATATGGGCTGGGCCACCAATAGTCATCATAAATAGTTTTTCCTTTTCTTTTGTTCTGTTTTGATTATAACAAAAAGAATATGGCAAGTCAAAACATTTCTGTGTTTTGGTTGTTTTCGTGAGATTAATTATATATTTGTGTGTGTTAAAAAACGGTTAAGAGCATAAAAAAAGAAAGGGTTGTTTTTCCCTTTCTTTTTTATTTATTATTGTTCAACTTTTTTTCCGCAAGAAGGGCAGAATGAAGCATCTGTTTCAAGTTCTGCTCCACATTCGGTGCAGTGCAATTTAGATTCCATTTCGGATCCACAATATGCACAAAACTTGCTTGATTTCTTGTTTTCTTTTCCGCATTTTGGACATTCTTTTCCAGGATTTTTTGCTTTTGCAACAGTTTTTACAACACTTCCAGTCAAAGTTTCAATAGTTTTTCCAACTTCAGGACCAATTTCTTTGTTTGCATATTTAATTGTGTCTGAAGCAACAGGTGCAACTGACGAAACTGCAAAAGATGCGAGTTCACGAGTGTGTGCTTTAACAATAAGAGCAATTGCACCAGCAATAAACATTAAAGAAATTGCGAGCATGAAACTTCCGCCAAACAGCCAACTGCCACCAGATGAAGATTTATCGAACCAGTCCGGATCATTCATGTCTGTGTCCATAAGTCCTTTTCCTTTAATGATTAACAAAACTCCAACAGCAATCAAGATTGCAGCCAAACAAATAAGTGAAACTCCGATTCCGATGAATATGTTTTTCATCTTTTTGTGGTTTTTTTCGTTAACATATTTTCCTTCAAATTCAGCCATTTTATAGCTCCTTTTTTTCTTAATAT
>ULLM01019591.1_pt1 | contig 22831 bp, 30 predicted proteins | sample 1951431 | NCBI WGS metagenome assembly ULLM01 (sample SAMEA4835528, study PRJEB28245) | human gut metagenome | biome: gut microbiome; material: fecal sample | place: Denmark | collected 2008
TACATATCGCTGCCGGGCAAGACGCTCTACCGCCAGTCGGATCTGCTGCGTATGCTGGAGGAGAACTACGTGGACATGCGCCCAAAGCGCAAACGGGGGAAAAGTCCAACATAAACGCACGGGGGTGTGCATCGGGAAATGCAGCAAAGGCAGGGACACCGCATCGGAAGTTCCTGCCTTTGCCGCATTCTGCACCGGGGGAAGGCGTCAAGCCGTTTCCCGGAGGGAGCGGCGCACCCGCTTCCCGTCCTGTTTCCTGTCCTTCTTCTCCAGCACGCTCCGCTGCATGGCGGCGAGGTTGCCGGAGATCGCCCGGAAATCGGAGCTTACCATCCTGTTGGTCACCTCGGCGTAGATCTGGGTCGTGGAAATGTGCTTGTGCCCGAGTATCTTGGAGAGCGCCTCGATGGTGCCGCCGTTGCAGAGATAGATGGTCGTGGCGAAGGTGTGGCGGCTTAGGTGGAAGCCGATCTCCTTGTGGATGCCGCAGGCTTTGGCTATCTGTTTGAGGTGCCTGTTGCACACGCTGTTGCTGGGCATGGGAAACACGAGGTCGCCTCCGGCAAGCCCTTTGTAACGTTCTATCAGCTCCTTGGCAATCTCCATAAGGGGGACGTTGCTCGACACACGGGTCTTGGTGCGCCGGGTGATGATCCATTCCTCGCCGTCGAAGTCCATGCGCTGTATCTTGTCATGGGTGAGCGTCTTTATGTCAATGTAGCTAAGCCCGGTGAAACACCCGAAGAGGAACATGTCCCGCACGAGGCTGGTCTGTTTCTTGACGAACACGGCGTTAGCCAAGGTGCGCAGCTCCTCTTCCGTGAGATAGCCCCGGTCGGTCTCCTGCATCTCAAGGCTGTACTCGCCGAAGGGGTCGGTGCGGACGATTCCACGCCGCCACGCCTTGTCGGTCAGGCTGAGCAGGGGCATGGTGTATATCCAGAGGGTGTTGGCGCTCAATCCCTTCTCCACCCGCAGGTACTTGTCGAAATCGGTGATGATCTCCTTGGTCAGCTCCTTGTAAGCCATGTCGGTGCGCTTCTTCTTCTCCCAAAGGAAGGTCTTGAAATGGTTGTAAACAGCCAGATACTTGTTGTAGGTGGACTTGGCTCGCTGCCCTTTCTCGACCATCGCCTCAAACTCCCGGTTCATGTTCCCGAAGTCTTTGAGGATGCAGTTCTCCATCACGCCGACACCGAGGAAGGCGTTGCGCAGCTTCTCGGCGGTGACGAAATCCTCTTCCCGGAGGATGCGGTGGTAGTGGTTGGTGAGCCGGGCGGAGACCTCCTTCAGTTGCCCGTTTATCTCGTTTGCCTCGGCGGACTTGCCTTTCGCCTTGCCGTTCTCCCAGAGGTCGGGGGTGACGAACAGCTTGGTTCCCACTGCCTTGTCATCGCCGTCAACGGAGATTTTCACCATGATGGGGGCTTTTCCGTCCCGGTTTCTCACTGCGGATCTCTTGATGTAGAACGAGGTCGCAAACGTACTTCTCTTTGTTTCCATAACTCTAAAATTTTCGTTTCTAAAGGTAGTTACTTATTTCTTACCAAGAGCTATGCAAAACAAGGCAAAGCAATGAAACAGAACTTGTTATGCTGTATATACCCCGTTTTGGAACCGGTAGCTGTTTAGTAGCCGAACTTTGTCCGAAAGGGGTGTTTTCAGGCATTTTATGCCGGAGTCCGTTTCCACCCGCTCTGCATACAAGATGCTGACCTGCATTTATTTATGTAGAACTTTGCTTTTCTTTGCGCCTTATGCCGATTTTTATTGCAAAAAGAGGAAGTATTCTTTCATCCCCTTTATTTATGTCAAAAAAGAATGGTTTTATGTTGGATTTTGTAAATATAAACCGTACTTTTGCTTGCGTAGCTAAAAGAACATTCAAAAAACTTATAAAATAAGATAACCATGAAAGAAATAGACTGGTCGAATCTGTCTTTCGGATACATGCGGACAGATTACAATGTACGTTGCTACTATCGCGACGGGAAATGGGGAGAACTCGAACTCTGTTCAGAAGAAACCTTGAACATTCACATGGCTGCCACTTGTCTGCACTACGGACAGGAAGCTTTCGAAGGACTGAAAGCCTATCGCGGAAAAGACGGTAAAATCCGTATCTTCCGTCCTGAAGCTAATGCAGAACGTCTGCAAAGCACTTGCCGAGGTATCCTGATGCCAGAACTTCCGACCGATAAATTCTGTGAAGCTGTGAAGAAGGTGGTAAAGGCCAACGAACGCTTCATTCCTCCATACGAAAGCGGTGCTTCTCTTTACATCCGTCCGCTGCTGATTGGTACAGGTGCACAAGTAGGTGTACATCCTGCCAGCGAATACATGTTTGTGGTATTCGTCACTCCGGTAGGTCCGTACTTCAAAGGTGGATTTGCCACTAACCCCTATGTAATTATCCGCCAGTACGACCGTGCAGCACCACTCGGAACTGGTACGTTCAAAGTGGGTGGTAACTACGCTGCCAGCCTCCGCGCCAATAAAATGGCACACGATGCAGGGTATGCCAGCGAATTCTATCTGGATGCAAAAGAAAAGAAATACATCGACGAATGTGGTGCAGCCAACTTCTTTGGTATCAAGAACAATACCTACGTTACTCCGCTGTCTACCTCTATCCTGCCCTCTATCACCAATCGCAGCCTGATGCAGCTGGCTGAAGACATGGGAATGAAAGTAGAACGTCGTCCGATTCCGGAAGAAGAACTGACTACCTTCGAGGAAGCAGGAGCTTGCGGTACAGCAGCCGTAATCAGCCCTATCGGCCGAATTGATGACCTGGAAAACCAGAAATCATACGTCATTGCAAAAGACGGCAAACCAGGCCCTATCAGCGAAAAACTATATCACAAGCTGCGTGGCATCCAGTACGGTGACGAAGCTGATCCATACGGATGGGTTACTGTGTTAGATTAATGCTCCCTTTTTTATAAAACAGGGCTGTCTCACTTCACAAGGATATTGGTCACATCGTAGAATAATTTTTTAGATTTAAAACAACATGAAGAATAATATACTCGGATTTATAACCTACCTTTTGGCCACAATCCTATTTTCTCCATCGGTAGGTATCATCCTGCTAGCGATGAAAGAAAATGCAGACAGATGCCACTATTATAAAGGAAAATGGAATATGACCGATATAGCTATTGGAATAGCTGCGGTCTCTATCGGAATAGCAGTAAGATACTTTTTTGATTTTAAACTCTGCTTATAGACATAAATACATTCAAAGCTGAATTGAATGTCTATTAATCAGCAGAGCTATCATTTAAGTACTGATATTTGTTGAAATATCTCATCAAATATCCTGTCTTCGAAAAGAAGATGAAAAGCATTGCTCGACCATTGAAATTCAATGGTCGAGTTTTATTTTTTGCAACCCATTTCCATGATGCCGAATAATAGGTCGAATAATAGATTAATGCTCTCCTTACATCAACTATCTCTTCTCGAACGAACGGCAAAAGCGCAATAACTCTCCATTCGCCCGATTATCGATTTCCGTCTCTCGTATCTTTTCAAATAAATTCAGGGTAGCAGGACATTCCCCACAAATATCAATACCTATGACCCGCTCTTGCCGAAACACAACGGCCAACAACTGCTCCAGTTCTGATAAAGTCAGTGAACCTTGATCCCAGTTGGTTATCGCAGAAGAAGGGTCCAGCACATCCTTGTCGATAGAAATATAGACAGGTTCACTCACATGCTCAGAGGCAAACGCTTTCCAACCTGCTTCCTGATCCAAAGAAGATTCACTATAAAAATGGATACGGTCGCCATATTCCTTTGGAACTTCCTGCAGCAAACGGTCTGAAGCACCGGCTATAATTACCTTCTTACAATTCGTATTCGTATCAAGCACATCTTTTACCCAACTTCCACACGACAGGATATGCTCAAATAAAGGAGGCTGCATGTCAGGATGGTGGTCAAACACCAGCAAAGCAAATGGAGTAGTCAGCTTATCGGTCCAGAATTTTGTCACATAATGATAATTTCCTGAATCTATAAAATGAATTCCCTGTGGAGAATAATCCGCTATCATGCGCTGTAAGGCAGAAGCGCCTTCTTCATCACAATAGCATTCAGTTCCATTCAAATGCTGGCAATCCAGCCACACAAACTGACGATTCCGGGCAAAAGACTCATAATTGTACACGCCTGTAAAATTCATCACAACCACCGGTTTCGAATTCCGGCTAAATACTGCTTGAGATTGATGATTCATATACTTTCCTCCCACTCTTCAAAATATGCCTTAAAAACGAGGAAGAGAGACTGACACCGGAAACTCTTTCCCCATTGTCTATAGGCCATAAACAGAAAAAAGCTGTAACCAAAATAGTTACAGCTTTTTATCTCGGCACAGGAAGAGAGGCTCGAACTCTATGGAAACTTTCTCCCTCCTTCCCCATCTTGATATTCAAGCTGTTACGTTTTCGAATTATGTGATTATTTTATATTGTTTGTCCCAAATCTGTCCGACTTTCAGTGGGGTTAACCAGCTGATTCATTTGCTCTAAGAGTAGAATTCTTTTATCTTTCTCTTCAAGCAAACGTTCCAGCAATTCGATTTTTTCTTTGTACTGCTGCTCATTATCTCCATGAGCTGATGGATAAGCCTTGAAAGGTTTCTCCCGTTCAAAGAACACGTCCATCGACACCCCGAAAAAATCCGCCACTTTCTCCAGACGTTTAACGGTGGGATTCCCGTTGACAATCTGAGCCAAAGAAGCATTGGCTTCAGTACCAAGGTATCTTAAAAGCTCCTTGTTAGGTATATTTCTTTCTACCAATAACTGTCTAATAATATTGCCATTATACATTATTTGTACATTATTTTGATATAAAATTATCAAAGAAGAATATTAATATCAAACGACCTATATATAAAAGAACCTCAAATAGTTATATCTAATCATATGGTATTTCTCAAATCTTCTCTATAAATATTATCTAATTGTTCTTTTTCGATTTTTTGAGCGAACTCTTGAGAAGGGAACAAATGAGACATTATAATCTGAAAAGCAAAATGAGAACTGGGAATTAAACCCTTATACACACACTCTTTCTTCTTCCAAATACTTATCTCCTTTTGATAAACACCCTGAAAACGTTTTTCTTCTCGAATAACCCTAACCACAACATCCTCAGTTGAGAAATAGTCATAAATTATTCCTTCATAACACGTAGGTAAATCATCTGATGGATCATCTAATTGTTTAAATCCTAATTTTTCTATTTCTTGAAAAAAATGAAAACCAACTTCTGTTGGAAAATATTCATATAGATTAAATCCATTATTATTCATACAATTCAGTATTTGAAGATTTTAGATTCTACTTTACCAATTTAATATCAGATGTAGTAGAACATTCTACATTATCGATATTTTGAATACAAGCCCTCTTTATTATTGATATCAATTCATCTATTTGCTTATCTCTTCTTTCTAAACTTGCAGCTTGCGCATTCAGACCATCAGCTTGTTTTTTGATTACTTCCCAAGCTTCTTTAGACACAGTTATATACCCATCTAAATTTGCAGACTCACCATTTACATTTAGCATAGTCCCCTCGCCTGTTAATAACCATCCCGTATTCAAATCTGGATAATGAATAGTAATACTATTTATTTTATCTGGTTGGATTGATTTATTAATATTATTTACATAGCTAGAAGAAACGCCTATTGTTTGAGAAAATTTCCTCATAGATAGGTTCTTATAAACTAAATACTCCTTAAGCCTTTCTTTTACAGACATAAATACTATTATTTACAGAATGAATAAAAAAACTAATCATTTATTTGTATTATAAATAGTATTACTATATATTTGCATCGTGATACTATAATTTTCATTACGAAAATAAAAAAAACTATCTGATTTTCAATACTAACTAACTAAAATTTATCCAATATGATATTTAGTGACTATATGAATGGACTACCCAATAAAAAGGTTGAGGAAATTCAAAAAATAGCAGATCTAACCTGTTCATCTACTTTAAGTGTATATCGATGGATTGCAGGAACAGCAGAACCTCCATTAATCAAGAAAAAAATAATCGCAAATTATTTGGGTAAAAATATTGAAGAGTTATTCCCTAATACTAAGTAAATTATGGATACGATATATAATCACTACCATCAATTAACTAGAAATCAGAAAAAACTATTTATACAAACATGCTGTAAAATTTGCGACTTTTCTTATCCTACCTTCATGACCAAAATGCGAAAAGGTAGTTGGTCTAAACTTGAACGCGAAGCGATAGAGAGGTTTATTCAAAAAGAAAATGAAAAATCAAGTTGAATTCTACAACACGCCATCAGGCTATGTAATGTGTGATGACGGCAACTATACGACTCGGCTATCAGAATCCAGCCGAGAAGTAGTGGATGAATTGCTTGATACCATACGAGAGTGTTATTCCGATGCGTACCGCGCACTTGAACAATGCTATTCCAAGTCAAGCAAAAATTCCAGATACCAAAAATTCAGAATAGTGAATCGCTTCATACGGTGTAATTGTGGAGAACTGGATACCCAAAAGATAGATTTTATCGACGGGAATATCAATATCGAGCAAGTACATTGTCCTCTGAGAGGTTCCGGTGACTGTCAGTATGAGAATGTGATATGCAATCCCAAACGTACATCAGCCCTTACCGTAAGACAGCTACAAATAGCAGCTGCACTAGCCGAAGGACTGACCCCGCAAGAAGTATCAGACAGATTATATATCTCAATCCATACGGTACACAATACCATACAGGCAATTAAGGTAAAACTAAACCTCAAAAATACTACCCAGATAATCTCCTGGTACAACAATATGAATAAGTAAAATATTGATTAGTAGAAAATAAAATTATGGAATACGTCACTTCACCCAACCTAAAATCTCCAATGCTTCTTAACAAATACATAGGATTTACATTAGAAGAAATGGACCTTGCCGGTGAGATAATAACAAAGGCATTGGAAAAAGAACTGGCTAAAACAAAGAAAAGATATGAGAAATACCTGAGCATACAAGAAATCGGAGAAGCCACTACACGTCAGCAGACAATCTTATATAATGTTGAGCAAAGATACAATGAATTGGATACTCTTGTACACGACCTGAAAGGACTGATAGATTTGAGCAAAAAACTGAGAGACCCAAATCGATTAAAACCAAACATGGGAGAACAAGGAGGTCACATATGAAAGAAGGAGATTTGGTCATGGTTTCTGCCGAAGCCACAGGCTTAGGAGAGCCAATGGAAGCAATTATAGACAAGATAGAAACATTCATGGGACAAACCCTTGTCACGGTTACTTATACACGACCGACCGCATTATCCGGCCTCGGTGGTTGCTTTGTGGATGTACATATAACCTTAAAAGAATATTGAATTATGACAAGAAAAAAAGATATAGTAAAACTCAATAAACTGCACCTGATTAAACGTAGAAGGATGCAAAAGTTTCATGCTAGGAAATATATTAGACTATGCAAGAACTATGGAGGGAATCAAGAATCAATACGATGTCTTCAAATGTTTGTGTCAATTAAATATTTAAATCTCGATTCTGAATTAAGAAGATGTGTTGGCACTTATAAAATCAGATTTCAGGAAAAAAATAAAAATTGTTATGCAGATTAGACAGTGGTATTATGGGAAACATGAAATTACACAAAATGGAAGAATGGGAATCCGTCTTCCATACAAAACAAATTGAGCACGTCTATTACACTTCTGACATGCTGGTACGTAAGGTGACCGGTTACATTATAATATGCCGAAAATCGTTGAACAACGGTATCTCAAAAAATACACCCAGACGAAAACGAGTCCGATGGGATGGCTATGGACGTTGTTACAACATCAACAACAATACCCGTCTGCGTGACCACGACATACACTTCTAATCTATCTTTTATAAAGCCGGCAAATGCCTGATATTTGCTGGTATCCAAAACACTCTAAAACATGATTTCCAACTCAGACATAGAAAAGATTCTTGACCGTGCCGACATAGTAGACGTAGTAGGACAATTCGTCCAGCTGCAACGGTCCGGAGTCAGATACAAGGCATGCTGTCCCTTCCATCAGGAAGACACCCCGTCTTTCATGGTAGACCAGGCACGCGGCTTATGGTACTGCTTCGGTGCTTGCAAAGAAGGTGGCAACGTCATTAAGTTTGTGGAGAAAATAAATAACATGAACTTTCCAGAGGCGTGTCACTGGCTGGCCGACAAATACGGCATCGATATAGAAGACAAGAAAGAAGAGAAAAATCCGGAAGAGCTAAAGGCAATTCGCAAACGTGCGTCCATGTTCGCAATAAATGAATTTGCGGCTCAATACTTTCTTGCGAACCTGCAAAAAACAGAAGCTGACGCTGCACGGGCCAAAATCAAACAGAGATGGGGTGAGCAATATCCTCAGGAGCAGGGTATCGGCTATGCACTTCCTTCCTGGTCCGCTTTTGCAGACACAGCCATCAAGGCCGGATACTCTGCCGACCTGATAGTAGAGTGCGGACTGATCCGGAAGCGCAAGGATGGTGACGGATATTATGACTTCTATCGTGACCGTATCATGATACCCATCCGCGACCGGTTCCGGAACATCATCGGGTGGACTGCCCGCGACATGAGCGAAGTAGATGGTACCCCCAAATACCTCAACTCCTGTCAAAGCGATATATATGACAAGTCCGACAGTATATTCGGTATTGACAACGCCATCAGGCAGGCTGCCAAAGAAGAAAAATTTTATTGTGTAGAAGGTGCCCCCGATGTAATGCGCCTGCAATCCATCGGAATAAACAACACCATTGCCTCGCTGGGTGCTGCCTGGACAAAGAAACAGTTCTACCAGATTAAAAGGTATGCCACTTCCCTTTGCTTTCTTCCGGACGCGGACGCCATCAAACCAGGCGAACAATACGGTACCGGAATAGCAGCCGTCATCAAGTCCGGCCAACTGGCTATGGAGTGCGGTTTCTCCGTATCCGTAAAGGAGATTCCCTGTGGTGAAGGAAATACGAAAAATGATCCGGACTCTTACTGTACCAGCCGTACCAAGTTCAAAGACCTTGACGAAGTAGATTTCATCACCTGGTATGCCGGATATGCCTTCAAGGCTGACGGTACCACCGAGGACAAAAGTTCAGCCGTATCCAAGATTGCCCAGATGGTGGCCATGGTTGGCGATGAAGTCAAAGAACAAATGTACCTGGAGCAGCTGAAGAAAATCTATAACCATAAGAATCTTTGGCTGACGGCCATCAACCGTGAAAAGAAGAAAATTTCCGAATCCAGGGCAGACAAGACACAGACCATCAACCGGGATTTGCTGGCCAAATATGGGTTCTTTGAGTCCAACAACTGTTATTACTCGACCAACGACGGGAAAGAATATCAGTGGTCAAACTTCGTGATGCAACCGATGTTTCACATCAAGGACTCTCTTAACCCCAAGCGACTGTACCGCATCAAGAACCAGAACCGCCAGGAGGAAATCGTAGAGATGAAGCAAGAAGACCTGGTGTCGTTATCAAAGTTCAAACAGAAGGTCGAAGGACTGGGTAACTATATCTGGTTGGCTACCGAAAAAGAAATGACACGCCTGAAGATGTATCTCTATGAGCAGACGGAAACCGCAGTGGAGATTACCCAGTTAGGGTGGCAGCGCAAAGGATTCTATGCGTTCGGCAATGGAGTATTTGACACCGAATGGCATCCGGTAGACGATTATGGCATTGTTCGTCTGGGGGATAAAGGAAACTACTACCTTCCAGCCTCCAGTCTGATTTACCGGGATGATGACAAACTGTTCCAGTTCGAGCGGCGATTTGTCCACCTGAACTACTCCGGCATCTCCATGAGAGACTACTTTACCAAACTGGTAGGAGTTTTCGGAGATAATGCAAAAGTGGGTATCTGCTTTCTCCTGGCCACATTGTTCCGCGACGTGATTACCGGTTATACCAAGAGCTTCCCCATCCTGAACCTGTTCGGGCCGAAAGGTTCAGGAAAGTCAGAGCTCGGTCACAGCCTGATGTCCTTGTTCATTATCGACAACACACCTCCCAACATTCAGAATGCCACGATCCCGGCACTGGCCGAGCTGGTAGCACAATGTTCAAACGCCCTGGTACATATTGATGAATTTAAAAACAACATTGACATCGACAAACGCGAATACTTGAAAGGTTTATGGGATGGAGCCGGGCGCAGCCGTATCAACATGGACAGAGACAAAAAGCGTGAGATAACAGCCGTTGACTCAGGAGTCATCCTTTCCGGACAGGAGATGGCAACAGCTGATATAGCTCTCTTCAGTAGACTTATATTCCTGACGTTTTCCAAATCAGAATTTACCGATGCGGAAAAGAAACGATACAGCGAACTGGTAGACATTCGCAAACGAGGCCTGTCGCACCTGACCCTTCAGATATTGCGTCATCGGGCCAAGATGGAGCAACTGTTCGTCAGCAACTTTCATTCCTGTTTGTCAGACATTATTGAAGGACTGGGGGCGGAGAAAGTGGAAGACCGAATCTTGCGTAACTGGATCATACCACTGGCAGCCTTCAGAACGCTCGAGGGTGTACTTGACTTGCCGTTTTCATACCAGGATATTCGCAAGGTTACACTGGATGGCATAATCCGTCAGAACGCAGAATGTAAAAGCAACAATGAATTGGCCAACTTTTGGAATGTGGTATCTTATCTGCAGCAGGATGGTGAGATATTTATCGAAGGTGACTACCGTATAGAATATGTCAATAAGTTCAAAAGTAACCTGATAAAGATTGAACAGCAGTACCAGGAACCCAAGGCCATCCTGATGATGCGCAAGAACCGCATCTTCATGCTGTATAAAAAGTTCGGCAAGCAGGTTGGCGATTCAATTCTTCCGGAAGGCTCGCTGGTGTACTACCTGGAGAACTCCAAGGAATACATGGGTAAAAAGAACTCAGTCCGGTTCAAAAACATACAGCGTGGTGTGGAAGTTCAGAAAATAGAAACGACTCCCACCGGAGGAATATCCTACAAAAAAACTTCGACACCGGACATTGCCCTGTGTTTCGATTACAAGATGATTAAGGATACTTATAATATTAACCTCGAGGTAGAGGTGGAAGGCAATGAGACCACAAGTGATGATTTAGATGAGTAATAAAAATGGTTTTAGAGTTGTAGAAAGGCGTGGCGTCGTGAGGACGCTGCGCCTTTTTTTATATGCCCGGAGCAGTACTCACCCTTTTCAAATGGGGTAAAAAAGGCTTCTACACTTTCTACACCTTCTACAATGTTAATAATGAGATATTTATATATTCTACATACATTCTACAAACCTTCTACAAAATTCTACAAAATGCCGTTTTTGTTAAAACCTTCTACAAATTACTTCATTTTCTACATAATTTCTACAATTGTAGAAGCCTTATAAAATCATAAACTATTGATTACCAGCATATTTTATTTTCTGTAGAAAGTGTAGAAGGTGTAGAAGGCAAAAAGTATGTCATATCTGGAAATATACTTTTTGCTTTTGGAGCACATTAATAGCATATTTATTTATCTAAAAAGTAATATATATATTATATTTGTAATAGATAATCAATTCATTATGAGCCACATTGTGTTTTATATTAAACTGGAGCCTTATTTAAAGCAATGGCTTCACAATAGCCTGGGAAATCCGGTGGTATTTCCACCGCAGAGTAATGAGAATGCTGTTATCCGCCGGTTCCTCCGGAAAAGGCCACCGGAAGTTCAGCCGGAAATGGCAGAAGACGAATTGACAGCCATCGTCATTCCTGACAGCAAAGCCAAACCGCCGCAATATTATAACTACCTGGGCAAAAAAGCCAAGGCAGCTGTAAAGGAGACCATCGAAGACCTGTTCCGGGCGAACCTCTGGAATGAGATGAGCGACCTGACTAAACGCGATTGTGGCCTGAACAAGACCATCGCTGCCTGGTGTGAAATGCACGGCATCGATGACGACTATTCGGAGACTGTCAGACAGAAATACTACCGCATGAGGACCAGTTATAGCCGGAGAGGTATCTTTTTAGGTTCTTTAACCAGAAAACACTCGGATGAGTAGGCCGTTTTTGTACAAACCCAAACAACACCGAACACACATAATCCAATAACGATAATCATGGTACATCTGATTCAGAACATTAGAAAAGTAGAATGCATCGAGGCCTATCACCTTCAGCATTCAGACATCATAGCCGACCGGGGAGTATGGCTGAATGTCTACCAGCAATTCAGCCCAATTTCAACCATCGGGCTGAGTTCAGTCGAGATTTCCGACAAAATCGAGAACAAACAACGCATTTTCACTACCAAACTCACCATGTTCCGCTCAAAGAAGCTGCTACCTGGTGCCAAAAAGTTCTGCTTCAAGGTAACAACCGTCACCGGCTCCCAGTTCTTGATTGGCTCATCCGAAAAACCCTACCCCGTCATACAAAACGAAGAGACTTTTCCGTCCGAAGCCAGTGGACGGGCAGGTGTTACCGTCACAGTAACCCTGACCTCCCCTATTCCGATGCTTGCCATATTAGATTAGAGTCTTTTTATGCAATATATATAAGGTATAATATTGCGTAGACTAATTTTCGACAACATGGATTATAGTATTAGTATTGATTCACACATCGGTCCTTGGGGATATTCAAAGAACTATATCCGAAGCCAGATGTCAGGTTTGAAAAACAAGCCTGTCAATGTGCGTGTATCGTCCCTCGGTGGCTCGGTGGACGATGCGCTCGACATCCGGCAGCAGTTTCTTGATCACGGCAACGTGACTTGCTACCTGTATGGATACGTAGCCAGCGCGGCTACCATCCTGGCTACCGGTGCCAAGAAAACCTGCATGTCCAGATATGCATTCTATCTTATTCATAAAGTGTCAAACTGGGTGGATGCCTGGGGCAACTACAATGCCGACCAGATTCAGCAGCTTATCGACGACCTGAAGGCTAACAAGCTGGAGAATGACAAGATGGACTTGGTGCTGGCCAACCTCTACGCCAACAAGTGCAAGAAAAAAGTAGATGACATTCTTCCAATCCTGAAAGAAGGACGCTGGCTTACTGCCCAGGAAGCACTTGAATACGGATTCATTGACGAAATCGTAGAAGACGGCTCAAAACTGAACTTCGACGATGCCATGAAGACCCGCTTCAACATGTTCCATCTTCCGGCATTGCCTTCGATGGAGGACAAGACCGAAAGTCCGGAAGCAGAAACCGCGCCCAGTTGGTTCAACAATTTCGTGAACAAATTCTTCAAGGGACACCAGCCGGATACTCCACAGGCACAAAATAAACCACTCAATCATTCAACAACACAAATGAAAAAGGATTATCAGAAAGTCAATTCCATCTTGAAAATCGAGGGTGTGGAAGTTGACAAGGATGGTAAGGTAACGCTTACCGAAGAACAGGTCAAGGCCCTCAATGACCGCATCACCAATCTGGAACAGGAATCTTCTGATAAAGACAATCAGATTTCGGAACTGAAGAAGCAGAATGAGAACCTGAAAAAAACCGATGGTGAAGACACCACTCACATTAATGGTGACGAAGGTGAGGATGATGACCTCACAAAGTTCAACACAGCACAAGAAATGTTTAACAACGTAAAAGAATTGTTATAATATGGCAGATACAAAAGGTTACGTACAGATTACTGATGAACAGCTTGCCAAGTCGGCTGTCAAGTATAGAAAAGAATTGCTTATGATGCCTGTTCTTGCCATGGCTTCAACTTTGCAGCACATGTCTCAGAGACCTGGTGTTATAGGGCAAGAGACTGTAGGTGAAGTTAATGGTGACATTGAACTCGGGCCGTATGATGAAGGGCGTGTTGATGAAAATGGTGTTTCCATTGATCCGCGTACATTAGAGACTTTCTTAGGTAGCGTAGTGAAAAAGTTTTCCCCGAACTCTGTATGGCAAACGGTTTATGGCAATTTGATTTCAAAGGGGGAAGCTTTAAAGAATGTCGACATCACTCGTCAGGTTCTTGCTTTCCTTTCTGCTAAACTCGGAGCTAATCTTAATGCTGTCTTATGGTCTGCTAAACGTAATGAGAGTGGAACAAAATCAAAAGACCTTTTTAATGGTTTTGATACCATCACAAAAACAGAAATGGACGCTTCCAAGATTTCTGCAGACCTTAAAAACATGTTTACTATCGAGGCTATCAGCAAAGACAACGCTGTGGATGTTTTAAAGGAATTCTACCGTGCTGCCGACCCTGTGTTGCGAGAAACTCAAACTAAACTGTTTATTCCTCAGGGTGTTTATGACAACTATGTAGACGATTATCAGGCTACCGTTGGCCATGTTCCTTATAATACGTCATTTGAGAAGACGTTTCTCGAAAGTTCTAACAATAGATGTGAGCTGGTTCCTCTGGCTAACAAAGCCGGTTCCGCTTTCATTCACCTTACTACAAAAAGTAATATGCTTGTTGGTTACGGTAATGGTGCTGATAAGGAAACGATTCTGGTAGAAAAGCATCATCCATTCAAACTTGACTTTGTTGCTACCATGTTTTTTGGTGCTGAATTTGAAACAATTTCTAAAGAGCGTCTGCTGGTGGGTACCATCGACGGTACAACTCCGGTTCTCGCTGGCATAGGAGGGTAAATTATGGCAGTAGATTGTACAAGCAAAGGGATGTACGAATCCCTTTCCTGGTGCCCAGGTCAGACCTCGCAGCCAGGTATCAGACGTAAGGTTTTCTTCATTCCGAAAAGCTGGATTGAAAAATGGCCGGTGCTTCCTGACATTGACGGAGCGGAGAGCATGGCTGCATTAGCCACATACGAAGGCGACTTTGTGCTGGCGGCAGACAAGAAATGGCAGTACCTGGAGGTATTGACCACCAAATCCAACATTACCTCTGATTCACAAGGTGAAAAGCCTTCCAAAACGATTCTTAACAAAGCCACATTGTTATATGCCGGTACAGACGAAGAAGCATCAGGATTTTGTCGACAGGCAAATAATGATGAGATGATTTATCTGTGCCAGCAGCGTAACGGAAAGTTTCGCGTGGTAGGTTCAGAAGCTTATGATCCTGATACAACAATTTCCCAGACATCCGGCGAAGGAGAAACAGGTACAGCAGGAACTACCCTCACGGCACAGTGTACGGACATTTGCCCGTCACCGTTCTACACAGGTAAAATCGAAACAGAAGATGGCGATATCTCCGGAGCGGATGGTAGCGCAATCCTTCCGGGTGGATAATAATAGGAGGCTACAGTTATGTACATAGATGAACAGTTAACCATAAACATGCAAGGCTGGCTCAATACGGAGCCGGCCAAGCGTGACCTGATGAAAGGTGCGGAAATGGTGCTCAAGCTGACCCGTAACCGCATCTTTTATCAGAATATTTCCCACAATCCGCAGAAGTTTGCGAGTAAGATTGAATATGAGCTGAAGAAACACTTGGCCATTCGCCTGGACCGAAAGACGATTCAAGACGTGGTCAAGATGGACAAAGAGCTGGTTCCGGCCGTTGCGGAGACGCTGGCCACCTTCCAGCCTGATATCAGTTCCGACGACGACAAACCGCAAGAGGCGATCATTGCCAAAGGCAAACGCGCGGATCATGATTCATTACCCGAAGAAATCCGTCAGTTGTGGGAAGACAACAAAGACATCTACTTCCGCTTGAAGCAGACTTTTGAAACGCTGAAAACTATGAAGGGTGCTCTTCCATGCGACAGGTACGAATACCTAAAACAATTGGAAGAGCTTGATACTAAATATCGGGACAACATGAACAAGTACGACCATTTCGACCCGAACATTCAGGGTACCGGTGGTGACTCAGGAGAAAATCCTGAAGACCCCGCTGAAATGGCAAAAAAAGTCAGTGCGGCCCGCGGCTACCTGTCAGACAACAAGAAAAAGCTGGCAGAGCTGAAGGATTCCGGAGACCAGGATAAATACGAGAAGCTGCTGGCCAAAGTGCAGCAGCGATACGACTTCCTTATCTCCACCGGAAACAACGTAGGTGAAGACCAGGTAAATGCCTTACGTGAATTAGGGTTGAAAGCATGAAACATGTTACTCGATTGCTGAAGCCGTTATCCGATGTGCCGTTACAGGCGTACCTGGATAACCGGCTTCAGCTTTTTGATGTCCTCGAATTCATCCTGTCACAGACCGGCCCGGCTAAAGTCTACGTGTCCACCTTCTCTACTTCCGAGGAATTCTTGCGCAGATTGTTCTCCCTCCGAAAACGGCAGCTGATTCTTCACTCTGTCCTGATGGCCGACCTGAAGGCAGCAAAGAAGACCGTTAATCTGTACACCTTTATGTCTTCCGTGTTCGATGAAGTGTACCTCACGGAGAATCATTCCAAGGTACTGCTCATTGAAAACGACCGCTGGATGGTTACAGTCGTTACCAGCCAGAACCAGACGCGAGGAAACCGGACCGAATGTGCGATGATCACGACGCAGCCTGACATCTTCCTCACCTTACGAGACCAGTTTTCAGAGATTATTAATACCCGTAGCATACACCTGAATGGAATTCACTTCAGCACAGATTGACAGAATCAAGGAACTTGCCACGATGCTCACTCCGGTATCGGATATTGCAGTCTTGATGGACGTAGACGAACGCTGTCTGCGAGAGATCATTTCCGACAAATCCCATCCGGCCAGCATAGCCTACCACAAAGGGAAAGCCGAGCGGGCATTACAGATCCGACAAAACGAGCTGGAGCTGGCCGAAGCCGGAAGCCCGCTGGCGGTGCAGCTTGTGGGTTCCTACCTCCGTGATATGGATTCCGACGAAGATTTATAATTATGCCATTACCCGCCACGATTGATATTGCCAAAGAAAACCTCTTCGCCTCGGTCGACGAGATGCGAGAGCGTAACATTCCAGAAGTCATCCAGCAGCGGCTGCTTCGGCTTCGGGACATGTATAATTACTGGCTCCAGTATCCGCGCATTCGGGAACAGGAAATCGTACTAGAGCTTCAGAAGCGATACCAGATACAGAAGTCAGCCGCCTACGAAGACATCCGTATCATCAAATACTTGCTGGGTGATTTGAACAAGGCTACCAAAGACTACCATCGCTACCGATTCATACAGCGCAACGAAGAAAGTTACGAGATGGCCAGGCGCATGAAGGACGCCCGGGCGATGGCCGCCTGTGACAACTACTATGCCAAGTACATGCAGCTCGACAAGGAGGATGCCAAGGATTTAGGTTACGACAAGATTGTCGTGCAACCCTTCCAGCCAGACAGCGACCCGACGATTATCGGAATCAAGCCTATACCGAACATCCGGCAGCGCATTGCAGATAAGATAAAGCAGTACATGAATGAAGATGTCCAGGAAATCGAGTTTGAAGATGCCGACTTCAACGAAGACGATATTTTCAATCCGAAAAAATCACAGGAGGAGCCTGAACCATGAGAGAGTATTTCCATGAAACGCAGCAGCAGGTCATATTTACCCCTGCAAAGACAATCGTTCTTTGTGCCGGACGTGGTTGGGGGAAAGGTCCGATTCATGCCGCCATCAACCTGCGCAACATGCAGCGCATGCCGGGAAGCATCACCGGTTTTGTCGCGGCAAATTGTAAACGTGCCCTCACAAATACCATCCCTTCCATGTTGATTCACTGGCAACGCTGGGGATTCAAGCGTGATGTCCACTGGACCATCGGAAAGAAACCGCCGAAGTCCTGGGGATGGGGTGAACCCATCTTCCAGCCCGACAACTGGGAGAATGTGATTTCTTTATACAACGGCTCTATCGGATACATTATCAGCCAGGACCGCTCCGGTACCTCCAACTCATTCTCATTTGATTACCTCGACATCGACGAAGCTAAGTACATCGACTTCGAGCAGCTGAAGGACGAAACCCTTCCGGCAAACCGTGGTAACAAGCAGTATTTCGGACATCACTACTTCCATCATGGCATGCTGATTACCTCCGATATGCCGGTGACGAAAAAAGGCTCCTGGTTCCTAGACTACGAAAAGAAATGCGACCCGGAACTGATTGAGGTCATCCAGGCAACAGTACATGAGATTTGGCGGACGAAGAAACGCATCCGCGACCTTCAGGCTAAATCTGAACCGGTTCCTTTGTACTTGAAAGACTATCTGCGCACCCTGAACCGTGACGTGTGCCGGATGGGTTCTGTGGCAGTTCTATACCGCGAGTTCTCCACAATCGAGAACATGCAGCTGCTGGGTGAAGCGTTCATTAATCAGATGAAACGTGACCTTCCCCCACTCACCTTCCAGACGGCCATTCTCTGCCGACGTATCGGTATCAGTCGAGACGGCTTCTACTCCAGCATGACAGAGGCACACAAGTACAATGCGACTGACTTCAGCTACCTGGACAGCCTGGAATATCAGTTCGACAAAATCAAGGAGCCTTCCTGCCTGATGGATGCAGACCTCGATAGGGATAAGCCCATCTGCATCGCCTTTGACTTTAATGCCAACATCAACTGGCTAGTAGCCGGTCAGCCGGACCGGAACCGGCTGAAGGTGATTAAGTCGTTCTGGGTAAAATACGAACGTAAGCTCGAGGCCCTGGTGGATGACTTCTGCAAGTATTATCGGCACCAGCGACGCAAAGAAGTGATATTCTATTATGACAGTACGGCCTTAGGCTCAAACTATGCGGTCAATGACGAAGACTTTCATTACGTCATCGAGCGTGCTTTCCAGGACAGAGGTTGGGAGGTGCGTTCTGTCTATATAGGTCCCCCGATGAAGCACATCGAGAAGTGGCTGCTCCTCAACCGTATGTTTGCCGGAAAGGCTAAGCTCATCCCCTTCTTCAACGAACAGAACAACGAAGACCTGCTTATCTCCGTACAGACTGCAGGCGTGTACAACGGGGGCAAAGACAAGCGAGGTGAAAAGCTGGCAGAGACAGAAGAAGACCAACTCCAGGCGAGAACGGACGGTTCGGATGCGTTCGATACGCTGTGTATCGGCTGTGAGCGTTTCCCCCAAATGACATTCGACATGTTTGTGACATCCTCAATGTAGCTTTCAATAAGCTAATTAGTTTTATTCTTAGGGTAAGCCCTGATGACCGTGCAGATGGTTGTCGGGGCTGTTTTTTTGTGCGCGAGTTGGCGTGCACCGTGCGTGTAGAAAGGTGTGCCGTTACATATTCCGATTTTTTCAGAGGTGCCCATTAGGTTTCTGGCGTAGCGCGGTGGAGGGTAGCTTCCGCTACTTCCGCATAAAATGCGGTGTTTGGTGGACGTATTCGTTTGATTGTGTGCCGTTTTCGTTTCGGATGACCGGAAAATCCAAGCAAACGCCCCTGTTTTGGCCTGTTTTTTCAGGCTAATCTACTGGCTCACAATCTGCTGGCACCCGGAAAATTCAAAGAATTTCCCGGGTAACAAGGTAGAAAGACACTCGGTAGTCTTTCTGGGCTGAAGATAGCGTTCACGCAGCGGCCCACCCGCCCCATTGCTTTCCCTACTGGCGGTATAGCTAAAGCTATGAATTGTGTCTACTGCTCTTCTGTTCTTCTCTTCGGAATTTACATCGGTGTCCCCTCCCCTGTCAGTTACGCCTTTTCTTCACTGCAAAGGTAAATGTTGCCTGCCGTATGCCAAGTTCAGGCGCTGTTCACTGTAAAAATCTCCACCCTTTCAGGGTAGTATTCAAGGCCCGGCTTTACGGTGAAAACTTGTCTTTCACGGCTGGCAACACCTTTTGACGCAGTGTAAAAGGCGAAACAAACCGACAGCGAAAGGCGACGGAATAAAAAAAACCTCAGAGAAGGAAGAGCAGAAAAAAGGCTCACTACCTCGGCTCGAGGTTCAAGAATAAAACTCTAAAAACCACTGATATGAAAACCTTTACCGAATCCATGCTAAACCAGTGCAGAAAGTACATGTTCAACTTCTTTGACTACCTGCCCACAAAACATCAAGCCAGCGCAAGAGACTGGCAGGTGAGAAAATTTGTGTGGGCATTCAAAGACGGTAAATGTGCCGTTTCAGCTGCCCAACTTGTCGCAAAGAAAATCCGTGAGCAGTTTGGCACGTCAGCGAGTGACATGGTGTTTGTCTGTATCCCAGCCAGCAGCCAGCGGAAAAATGAAATCCGATACAAAGAGTTTTCGGAAGAAGTGGCCAGACTATCGGGAGCGGTAAACGGATACAGCCATATCACGGTAGAGGGTGAACGACTGGCAATCCACGAAAGCAAATCAGGGAAGCACGTAAACGACGTGCAGGTAATCAACTTCGACAAGGAGTTTTTCAAAGGTAAAAAAGTGCTTGTCTTCGATGACGTGATAACCCGTGGTTACTCCTACGCTCGTTTTGCCTGCCACCTTGAAAGTTTTGGCGCATCCGTTATCGGTGGAATGTTTTTAGCGAAAACCTTATTTGTATAACAATTTAATAAACAACATTATGAAAGATTTATTCGAAATTTGCGGAGAATGCCGCCACTTGAGCGACGCAGAAGTAGTTTATCAGCTTACCAACAACAAGGAAACAAGCAATCAGGTGAATGCCATGTTGGCAAACGGCAGCAATGTGTCGATAGAAGACATTTGCAACCTGCTGACACCGGCACGCAGAGAGATGGCACTGGCGGTCATTGAACTATACAAGCGAATCAAGGAACGGAAGAACAACTACAAGCGTATAACTTCCAGCGCAAATGTTTACGAAGTGATGCTTCCCTACATGGCAGACCTGAAAGTAGAGGAATGTTGGGTTATCTTCCTGAATCAGGCAGCCCGAATCATCCGCAAACAGCGTATCTCAGTCGGAGGGCTGGCGTCTACTCAGGTAGATGTAAGAGTGATTTTACATGAGGCACTTTCTTGCAACGCCGTATCTATGATACTCTGCCACAATCACCCGTCAGGTAATTTTCAACCAAGTAAAGACGACGACCGCCTGACGCATGCCCTGCTGGAAGCGGGACGAATTATGAATATCAGGCTTCTTGACCATGTGATAGTAACGGATGGAAGTTATTACAGCTACGGGGACGAAGGCGGGCTGTAGGGGGCTGCAAATGGCCGTAGCAGCGTTTAGGGAGGTGGGTAGCGTCGCGGCCGCCCGCCGCCCGATTTTGCCTGCTGACACAAGCAAAATCGGGCGGCGGAGAAATAAAGTATTTGTTTTTTACGCAAAATATTTGCGATTTTCTTTGATTTAATTATTGGTTTATTTTGAATCTATATGTATATTTGCGTCGTATTAACTTATAAGTTAATTGTAATGAGTAATAACAATTACAGCATTGAACTTTTAGAAGAAAATGATAATGTCAACATATATACTTTAAGATATAAAGGAGACACATTAAATGAATTTGAGAAATTCCTTACTAAATTTCCTACGGGCTCTGAGTATGATGAAGATATAGACATTATTATCAGCTGGTTAGAAAAAATTGAACAAAAAGGTGCTCTTGAACGATATTTTAGACCTGAACACAAATATGGTGACAATATTGGGGCTATCCCTATAGAATATGGTCGAGTTAGATTATATTGTTTAAGAATATCTGATAAAATATTAATTGTTGGCAATGGTGATATAAAAACAACTGCAAAATGGCAAGAGGATAAAAAACTTATTCCACATGTTGAACTTTTGATTGACACAGGGAAATTTATTAAATCTAGAATTAGTAATGGTACAATAATTCTTTCTGATAAAGAAATTATTGGTAATTTAAAATTTTCAAGATAATGAAAAAGAATAGTTTGTTTGAGGCACGTAAAAAAAGTGTATCAAACGAAGCAAGGGATTTTGTTGATTTATCCTTTAAAATAGTTGATAGAATTCATGAAATTTTAAAAGATAAAAATCTGTCACAAAAAGACCTAGCCTTATTATTGGGTAAAAATGAAGCAGAAATCAGCAAATGGATGAGAGGTACTCACAATTTCACATTAGCTACCTTAGTGAAATTGGAAAAAGCATTAGGTTGCCCAATTATATCAGTTGTTGATAGTAAATCAGACTCTAAAGATTTTGTTTTATATAACTTTCTAACGATGAAATCTTTTCAAACAAACGCTGTCAGTAAATCACGTAAGAAAAGTGAATATAACAAAGAATATAGTTTAATGTTCTATAATTAAAAAATATCCATGTCTGCTAATAAAATTAAAATATTATCTATTTCAGAAAAGAGTTTTTTTCTTGAAAAAGAACTACTTCCAAATACTTTAGAGGATTGTGAAAAAGAATTACACCCTGGTATTGGATTTAAAATTATGATAGATAAAGAAAACTCTAAATTGACTTTCGATACTACGATATTTTATGCAAACAATACCAGAATTGTTTCTTCGATAGAATACTTATACACTTTACTTATTGAAGATATAGACAAGATTGTAATTTCATCAAAAGATGATAAGCTATTAATACAAGATAGTTTTTTTGATGTAATAATCCCTGAGATATATATTACAGGTAGAGCTTTATTCAATAAAAATCTTATAAATACACCTATTGAGAATTTATATTTACCTTTTAATGGTTATGCAGATTTATTGAAACAAATAAAAGAAGACAACAACAAAGAGAATCGATAACCACCTACAATTCAATACTTTAATTTATTTAAAAACAAGAAGAAGCCTTTTTGCAGGCTTCTTCTTGTTTTTATTATATTTTTTACAATAAAATATATAGCTAGTATACTTTTTGCTAACTTTGTAGAAATCAATTTTAAGCGTAAGCATTCGAAGAAATGCACCTTTTAC
>ULLM01012385.1_pt1 | contig 19948 bp, 16 predicted proteins | sample 1951431 | NCBI WGS metagenome assembly ULLM01 (sample SAMEA4835528, study PRJEB28245) | human gut metagenome | biome: gut microbiome; material: fecal sample | place: Denmark | collected 2008
TGGGACATTGAAATCACAACGGACTAAAACGACTTTTCCTTCGACATTTAATTCATTGACTTTTTTCATAGTTTTATTTCTCCTTTTTGGTCAAGAAAATAGGCGCCTAAACTAGGCGCCTATAAATGAGTTTAGTAAACGCCTAGGCCTTAGCAAAAGCTTTTGCTAAACGAACGAATTGGCAGGTGTAGGAATTTTCATTATCGTACCAAGCGACGACTTGGACATGGTATAAACCATCACTGATTTTGGTAACCATGGTTTGGGTAGCGTCGAATAAGGAACCATAAGTAATTCCAACGATATCAGAGGAAACAAGAAGTTCTTCTGTATAGCCAAAGGATGGGCTAGATTTTGCTTTCATAGCAGCGTTAACGTCTGCAACTGTTAAATTGTCGGCTTTAACAACAGCGACAAGAATGGTGGTAGAACCAGTTGGCACTGGAACACGTTGTGCAGAACCGATTAATTTTCCGTTTAATTCTGGAATGACTAAGCCGATAGCTTTAGCAGCACCAGTGGAGTTAGGAACGATGTTAACAGCAGCAGCTCTTGCTCTACGTAAATCGCCTTTTCTGTGTGGTCCGTCTAAAACCATTTGGTCACCGGTGTAAGCATGAACAGTGGTCATGATACCGGATTGAATTGGTGCTAAGTCATTTAATGCTTTCGCCATTGGGGCTAAGCAGTTGGTGGTACAAGAAGCAGCAGAAATAACGACATCTTCATCGGTTAAAGTACCTTCGTTAACACCATAAACGATGGTCTTTAAATCTTTTCCTGCTGGAGCAGAAATAATTACTTTCTTTGCACCGGCTTCGATATGGGCCATGGATTTTTCTTTGGAGCAATAGAAACCTGTACATTCTAATACGACATCGACGTCTAATTCTCCCCATGGGCAGTTTCTTGCATCTTTTTCAGCATAGATTCTGATCTTCTTACCATCGACGGCAATCCAACCTTCTTCAGCGCCTTCTTCAGAGCAAGTAACTTTATCTGCTAAGGGATAACGACCTTGTGCAGAATCGTACTTTAATAAATGAGCCAACATCTTTGGGCTCGTAAGATCGTTGATAGCAACGACTTCATAGCCATCAGCGCCGAACATTTGTCTAAATGCAAGACGACCGATACGGCCAAAACCATTAATAGCAACTTTAACTGACATATTTAATGTCCTCCTTTTTTTCTAGTTTGCTTACGCTCTATATTATAATACATTTTTCATATTTTTGTAGTGTTTTTAATGCATTTTTTCTTTATAAAAGAAAGAAAAGGCCTCAAAGAGAAGACCTTTTCATTTTTTCTAAATGTAAACTTTGAAAATAAGCGCTTACATAATGCTTTTCTTTTACTTTTCAAATTCTTTAATTTCTTGATTCACTTGTTCTAAATCTAATTCCGTTTCTATTGCATCAATGGATTTGAAACCCAAAACGTATTTTTCCCAAGGTTTGGTGATAATCAAAGCCGCAATAAATTGCCCTAAAGCAAGGATGTAGAAAATAGCTTCCAAAATTGCCCAAGTTTTCAATCTTGAATTACTATATCCCAGGAAAGTGAAAAAACGTACCATAATGATACCTGTGCGGATAAACAAATCAAAAATAGCAAAAGAAATAAAGATGGTTAAAAATCTAACGCTCCATGCTCTTGCTTTTTTACTTAGCATACACGCTCCTACGCCGATACCAACAAGCGTAATGAACATCTGCTCGTTAAAAATTTTAGCAAAAAAGTTCGTAAAAAAAACATTCCATTCATCAATGCACATCATAGGATAAATGATAACTTCAAAAAGCATGAGAACAACAATTACGAGTAGATAGGAAAAATACAATAATTGATTTTTATTTTTCATTGAAAAAGCCTCCCATTTCTATATTAAGCATATCCTTTTATTTTATTCTTTGCAACAAAACCTTTTTCCCTCCAACTCATGTCGTTATTTTATGAATAAAAAAACTTTTTTTGACTATCCTTTTATTAGAAAGGTGTGATGAAAATGCCAGTAATTCCTATGATTACCAAAGAGCAATTTGGAGGAAGAACCAGTATGGATTTATTCTCCATGTTGTTAGAAGAAAGAATTATTATGTTATGTGGAGAAATTAATCAAGATATGGCTTCTTTATTAGTTTCTGAAATATTATATTTAAGTGCCAAAGATGAAAAAACGCCGATTACAATTTACATTCACTCTCCTGGTGGCGCGGTCCACGCAGGTCTAGCGATATTTGATATTATGAAAAAAGTTCCTAATCCCATTATTACCATTGGTATGGGACTCTGTGCTTCCATGGCCGCTTTTTTATTAGCGTCTGGAGATAAGCGATATGCTTTAGAAAATACCGAAATTATGATCCACCAACCATTAGGAGGAAGCGAAGGTCAAGTGAGCGATATGGAAATTACGATTAAGCGACTCATCTATTTGAAAGAAAAACTCAATAAAATACTGGCGAAAGCTACAAAAAAAGATCTGAACCAAATTAACATGGATACAGATCGTGATTATTTTTTAAGCGCTGAAGAAGCAAAAGACTATGGCTTGATTGATGAAGTGCTTTATTCTTCAAAGGGTTGAATTCCCTTAAAAAGAAATTCCATTGTAATGGATAGTGCTTCTGCAATACGAGATAAAATTTCAACCGACGGATTTCTTCTTCCATTTTCTAAGTCACTAATATAATTTTTGTTCACCTGGGCATAAAAGGCTAAGTCCTCTTGTGTCCACTTTTTTTGCTTTCTTAAATAAGCAATACGCATACCTAATTGTTGTTGAATATTCATGATTGAGATCCTCGATATTTTTCCGCTAATTCATGAATCGCGCGGAATAAATGATTAATGGAAGATTTAGAAACAAATTTTCCGATTTCTTCTTGTAATAATTCCGCTAATTCTTGCATTGAAGCATCTTCGTTTTCTCTTCTTAATAAACATAAAATTTTCATCTTTTCATTTTGAATATTACTAATACCTAAACTTCTATCAATGATTTCAATATCCTCTAATTGTTTTTTAGCCGAAGAAGTTGTCTTTTGATAATTAGCGTAAGTACAGATTTGTAAACGATTGTCGTTATTAACAAAGTCTCTTTCTACACGTACTTCCTCAAAAGTCAAACATGAATTAGACGCCCCAATATAAGCAATAAAATTAACGATTTGATCCGATTTTTTAATATAGACAACAAAATGATTTCGTCTCGTAATCATTTTAGCCTTAAACTGCATGGTTTTAATTTTTTCAAGGAGTTTTAAAATATACTTAGCCATCTCTTCATTTAAAAAAGCCATTTCTAAATGATAATTGGAACTTTGAGGCGCATTACAAGAGCCACCGGCTAAAAACGCACCAGCTAAAAAGTTACGAACTACATTATCTTTTCTTACAAAGGATTTATCCACTTGTTTATCCCATAAAGAAATCTCTAAATCTTCTAGAATCATATCCGCTTTTTCTTCGATTTTTAACGTAAAACAAGTCTTCTTATCAAAGCGAATTTTTCTACGATACGCAATGCTTGGCGTCACTTGATATCTTTCTTGAATGAGTAAATAAAAATACTTAATTACTTTTGCATTTTCATTTTCTAAAATCAAAATGGTGTGTTTATTTTGAATTAAAACACGCCCATTCATCACGCAAAAAGCGGATAAAATCGCTCTTTTTTCTTCGTCTTCTCTCGGAAGAGATACAAGTTCTTCTTTGATTTCTTGTGTAAATGAAAGAGTCGGTTCATTCATTTATATCTCTCCCTTCTTTTTTGTTTATTTTATCATAGATTTAAAAAGCGCGAAATGTTTTTATAGCAAACCGCGTCAATTTCCTCCTTAGACCATCCTCTTTCTTGCATTCTTAAGATAATTTTAAATATGTCTTGATGCGATTGTACTTCTTTTATTGTTGTAGGAACATCCGATAAATAATCGTCAAAATCAAAGCCAAAACATGGAACTTGAATGCCTACTAAATCACGAATATGTTCTAAATGATCGATATACGTATCAATATTTTCTTTGCCACCTACAAAAGGAGCGTAGGCATTGATGCCTATCACACCTCTTCTTTTCGCAATCGCTAAGATTTGGGCATCGGTTAAATTTCGAACATGTTGAGAAAGGGAAAAACAATTCGAATGCGACGCAAAAACTTTTCCTTTAAAAAGTGCGATAGCGTCCCAAAATGATTTTTCGTTTAAATGGGATAAGTCTAAAATGAATCCTTCTTCTCCCATTCGTTTTAAAAGCTTTTTCCCTGCACTCGTGAGCCCATGTTGAGGATTTCCTAACGCGCCCGTCGCCCACTTATTTTCATCGTTCCAAGTGAGCATTAAAGAACGTATACCTACATTTTTTAATTTTTCTAAATCATCTATACTTTTCATAGGGCCTAAGCCTTCGATTCCTAAAAGACATAAAGGCGGTAAGTCTTTTTTTAATTGACTTATTTTTTCTAAAATAAAAAGAAAAGAATCATAGGATTCTGTGCCCTTAAAATAATAATTCAATATTCCATAATATTCTTTAGGCCAGGATTCTAATAAATTCTTTTCTGGATAATGTATGATTCCAAATAAAGCATCGCTATGTGCATCAAAAATCATTTTCTTTCATGTATTGGATAGCGCTCATGGCGGCAATCGCCCCATCGCTTGTGGCGGATACAATTTGTCTTAAATCTTTCTTTATCACATCGCCAGCGGCCAATAAGCCAGGGATGCTTGTTTTTTTATTGGCGTCTACCTCAATATATCCTTTCTCATCTAATATATGTAAGGAAGAAAGAAATGTTGTATTCGCCTCTTGTCCAATATAAGGAAATAACGCTTGTACTTTTAATTTGATTTTTTCTTTGGTGACTTGATTTTCAATGATAACGCCTTCAAGTTTTTCTTCTCCAAGTAACTCAACAACTTGAGAATTCATAAAGGTTATGATGTTTGATTTTTTTACTCTACTTTGTAAAACTTCATCCGCTCTAAAAGTGTCTCTACGATGAATTAACGTAACCGAAGAACAGAAAGTAGCTAAATATAAAGCTTCTTCTAAAGCGGCATTTCCGCCACCGATAACAACGACATCTTTATTTTTATATAAAGGTCCATCACAAACTGCACAATAAGAAATACCTCGGTTTTCAAATTGTTCTGCTTTTAAAACTTCTAATTTTCTTTCTTTGGTTCCTGTAGCGATAATGACCGCATGATAATGATACGCTTTATCCTCTACTTGAACGACAAATTCATTTTCTTGTTGTGTAATCGAAAGGACTTTATCGTTTATATAATTTACCATGTCATCTTGCATTTGTTCATAAAAATGCATAGCTAAATCAGGTCCCGTGATGGAAGTAAAGCCAGGATAGTTTTCAACGGTTGCCGTTAAATTTACTTTTCCTCCCGGCATTAATTCTTCAAAAACGTCCACAAAATAACCCGCTCTTGCTAAATAAATGCAAGCGGTAATTCCACTCGGCCCTGCGCCGATGACAGCAACCGTATTCTTTTTATTTTTCTCCATGCGTTAAAATCACCTCAACCAATTCTTTCCAAGTTGAAACATAATAAGTCGGTGTGACATTAGGTAATTTTCCACGGATGTTCCAGGATACCATTGCCACATCTAAAGCGGCGTTTTTAGCGGCTAAAAAGTCGTTAACACCATCTCCTACAAATAGTGTATCCTTTTTTTCAGCATGGAAGAACTTTAATGCTCTTTCAATTCCTTCAGTATCAGGTTTGGGTTTTGTTACGTCATCCCAAGCAATGAGAAGATCAACATAAGGAGTTAACCCTAAATTATTTAAAGTTCTTAAGGAAGGATCCCGCATTTTAGAGGTAATTACACCAATACGAATGCCATGCTCTTTTAAGATTTGAAGTCCTTCAAAAGTGTCTGGATAAGTTTCCACAAAGGTTTGATAAAGAGGGAGACTAAAAGTTTTAAAATCTTTCACCAATTCATCCGAATTATAGGAAGGAAAATACCTTTCAAACGTTTCTTTTAACGTTGGTCCAGAAAAAGAAGCAAGTAAACGAAAAGGCACTTTCTCGCCAGGTTTGTATTTCCGATAAAAGCGTAAAAAACCTTCAACCACTAATAAATCGGTATCCGCTAATGTTCCATCTAAATCAAATAAAATATACTTATACATACTCTTTCTCTTTACTCATCCACAAAGTCTTTCCATTAAAAATAAAATATAAATCAATTATCCATCCAATTACACTTCCAAAAATAATCCATGCAAAGCCAGAATAATAATGACCTTTCACAAATCGATAGAAACCATAATAGAACCCATTAATAATTGGAAGTGACATTAAAATTTTAAAAGCTTTAGATTGATTATCCATTTTTTCTGCTATCGCTTTTCTTTTTTCCACAAACGAAGTGTCTAATTGCGGATTCTTTTTTCGAACATACGCAATGATATGAGTAACTAATAATAAGCCTACGCCAAGAAGAATAAACACTAAAGACATTTGTCCTGATGTTCCCATAATATACTCTGCATCACGGAGTGGTTCTAAAATATAACGCACTGTGCCATACCAAATCAAATAACTATAAGCTTGAGAACCTGGAACAGCCCATTTTTTTAATAATCCACCTACAACATAAGTGATTACGAAGTAACCTAAAATATTTAAAAGAGCTTCTACTAAGAAAAGTGGTACGACAAAATGTCCTAACCCATCCATATATTGATTCACAATAATTTGTGGCAAGAACCACCAGTTACTCGCATCTGCCGAAGCGCCATACACTTCAATGTTAGTAAAATTACCTAAACGACCAATGGCTTGAGCAATTAAAATACCAGGAATTGCTGCATCAATAACTTTCATTGAAGAGATTTCTTTCTTCATTTCCGTTAAAATCCAAATTCCCACAAAAGCACCTAAAAGAACGCCACCTTGTATGGCTAAACCACCACTACGAACATCAAAAATTGCTTTTATTGTATGATTATTAGCTAAGGATCGATTCCATTCAGAAATGACCCACCATGTTCTAGCGCCCACAAGTCCCATAGGGAAAGCAATATAGAAAATCTTTTCTAAGAAATCTCTTCTTTCACCCATTTTATGAATCTTATTCGATGCGATTAATAAAGCAATTAAAGCACCTGTTAAAATAAATAAAGCATAAAAAGCAATGGTTGGACGTTCAGCATTTAAAGGGAATCCTTTTGGAAGAGGTGTTTTAATTACTGCATCCATTTGATAAACCATTAAAATACTAAATACAGTGGTTACTCCAATAGCAATCTTACGACCGATTTGGAAAAATTTACTTTCTTGATAATCAGGAAACTTCACAATATATTCATGGGCAAAAATCAAAATTGCCGCTGATTCTAAAGCATAGAGAAGGAAAGTATAGAATAAGAACGCTCTTAGAGAAATACTAATAAAGGTTGTACCTTTTATTAATCCATAAATACTTGTAACTAAGATAAATACAACTTGAACTGCACTGCCAATAATTGAAGCAAGTTTTGTTCTTTTTTCGGTTGTTTCATGTAGACCTTTTTCTTTCCACATCACGCGAAATATATATTCGGTCATAGGAAATAGAAACGCTAATAATGTCCAAAGAATTGAAACATAATCACTATGTTCTTTGACTTCTATTTTCTCTTTTTTTTCTTCTTCCATAATTTTCGACTCCTTTTTATGACTATAAACTATCACTTTCTAATAGAAAGTGCAACCCTAACACAAGCCTCTTCTTTTACGGTCTTTTAATAAAACGTCTTTTAAGAATCTACCGGTATAAGAAATTTCACATTTTGCAATTTGCTCAGGTGTTCCAGTGGCTACAATCGTGCCGCCACGATCTCCGCCTTCAGGACCAATATCAATAATGTAATCGGCTACTTTAATAACGTCTAAATTATGCTCAATAACTAATACAGTATCGCCGTGATTGACAATCGATTGTAAAACATCCAATAAACGAGCAATATCATCGACATGTAAACCCGTGGTTGGCTCATCTAAAATATAAAGAGTATGTCCCGTTGGCTTTCTTTGTAATTCATACGCTAATTTTACACGTTGCGCTTCTCCGCCCGATAACGTAGTGGCACTTTGTCCTAATTTTACATAACCTAAACCGATATCATTAAGAATGCGAAGTTTACGAGCAAGTGATGGTGTGTTTTCAAAGAATACCATGGCATCTTCAATGGTCATTTCTAAGACATCATAAATATTCTTTCCTTTATAGGTCGCCATCAAAGTTTCTTCGTTATAACGCGTTCCTCCACATTGGTCACATTTTACATAAACATCGGGTAAGAAGTTCATGGGAATACGAATGACGCCGCAACCTTGACATTTTTCGCAGCGACCCCCCTTCACATTAAATGAAAATCTTCCTTTATCAAATCCTCTTGCTCTAGCTTCCACGGTATTAGCAAAGATGTCACGAATTTCATCAAAAGCGCCCGTATAAGTGGCAGGATTACTTCTTGGCGTTTTGCCAATCGGTTCTTGCGAAACATTAATCACTTTATCAATAAAGTCCATGCCTAAAATTTCATCATGATCACCGGGAATTAAATCCATACGGTTTGATAGTTTTTGCGCTAATGACTTATATAAAATTTCAGTGACTAAAGAAGATTTTCCTGATCCAGAAACACCAGTAACACATATAAAGGTACCTAATGGGAATTTCACATCAATATTCTTTAAGTTGTTACATCGAGCGCCTTTTACTTCTAAATAATATCCATTTCCTTTTAAACGAGATAATGGTACTGGAATAAACTTTTTACCGGATAAATATTGTCCCGTAATAGAGCGGGGTTCGTTTTCAATATCTTCAATCGTGCCACTTGCCACGATTTCACCACCATGGACACCAGCGCCTGGGCCAATATCGACTAAGAAATCACAAGCGCGCATGGTATCTTCATCGTGTTCAACAACGATTAAGGTGTTACCTAAATCGCGCATTTCTTTTAAAGTTTCAATCAATTTTTCGTTATCTCTTTGGTGTAAACCAATGGAAGGTTCGTCTAAAACGTACAAAACCCCACTTAATTTAGAGCCAATCTGCGTAGCTAAACGAATTCTTTGCGCCTCTCCACCCGAAAGTGTCATGGCCATTCTAGATAGAGTTAGATAATCTAATCCTACATTATTTAAGAACGTTAAGCGAGCGCGCACTTCTTTAAAGATCATCCTGGCAATTTCTTGTTCATTGGGTGTCAATTCAAGTTGATCTAAAAATTTCAATAGATCAACAACGGATAACTTCGTCATTTCATAAATGTTGAGTCCACCAATACGAACGGATAATACTTGTTCATTTAATCGAGCGCCATGACAAGTTTCACATTCTTTATCACGCATAAAAGATTCATACCAATCACGCATCATTGGACTATCGGTATTTTGATATAATCGTTCAATCTTCGTTTTAGGCCCTTCAATAAAGCCCCGACGATGGACAACATTACCAGAACTGCTTTTAATGGTATAAAAATGTTCTTTTGGGGAACCAATTAAAACAATATCTTGTTGTTCTTTAGTTAGTTTGCGATAAGGAATATCCATCGGAATTTCATAGGTTTTACATAAATAAACAAAATCTTGCCAGTCTAAATTGCTTGTTCCACATATATTTTTATAAAACGCAATAGCGCCTTGATTTAAACTTAAGTTTTTATTCGGCACTAATAAGTCAGGATCTACTTCTCTTTTAATACCTAATCCGTTACATTCGGGACAGCAGCCCATTGGTGAGTTAAAGGAGAATAATCTTGGCTCTAATTTCGGTACAGAAAAGCCACATTCTGGACAAGAATGGTGTTCACTAAATAGACGTTCTTTATCGCCATAAAGGATGATAACATAGCCATGCCCCCAGTCTAAAGCCAGTTCTAAAGCTTCATAAATACGACTTCTTGCTTCTTCTTTTAAAATAATACGGTCCACAACAATTTCAATGCTATGCTTTTTATTCTTTTCTAAAGCAGGCACTTCATCAATACGAGAAATGACACCATCTACTCGTACTCTTTCAAAACCTTGTTGTTTGATTTTCGCTAATGTATCTTTATGGGTTCCTTTTTCATGTTTCACAACGGGCGCTAAAATTTGTAAGCGCGTATTGCTTTCCATTTGAAAAATGAAATCCATCATTTGTTTGGGAGTAAATGCCTCAATCGGTTCATGGTGAATGGGACAATAAGGTACCCCAATTCTTGCATATAAAAGACGTAAATAGTCATAAATTTCAGTTACAGTTCCTACAGTAGAACGTGGATTATGAGATGTTGTTTTTTGATCAATAGCAATCGCTGGAGAAAGTCCTTCAATGGAATCAACATCGGGCTTTTCAAAGCTACCTAAAAACATACGTGCGTAGCTACTCAATGATTCTACATATCTTCTTTGACCTTCATTATAAATCGTATCAAACGCTAAGGTCGATTTACCTGAGCCTGATAATCCTGTAAACACAATAAAAGCGTCTTTTGGTAACTCTAAATAAACATCTTTTAAGTTATTCTCTCTTGCGCCTTTAATAATAATTTTCTTGTTAATACTCATAAAACATCACCCACTAACACTTTATTTTACCCTATATTTTAATGTTTAGAAATATCTAATGAAGATATTTTTTAAAAGGATAAAAAAACTGCCCCTTGCTAATTAGCAAGAGACAGTTCAATTTTATTTAGAAATCAATTAGTCCGCTAAACGTTTGAATTGGTTCCAACGCATTCTTGCGTATTCTCTGGACTTGTCAAGTAATTCTTGAGCATGTTCTGGGTTGACCTTTGGTAATTGAGAGAAACGAGTTTCACCCATTACGAAGTCATGGAACTTATCAAAGTCTGGTTCTTTGCAGTCTAATTGCATTGGGTTCTTTCCAGCCTTTTCAAGACGTGGGTCATAACGGAAGATTGGGAAGTAACCACATTCAACAGCAGCTTTTTCAACTCTCATTGCGTTGCTTAAGCCACCCTTAATACCGTGGTTGGCACATGGGGCATAGCAAATAATGAGGGATGGTCCATCATAGCTTTCTGCTTCTTTCATAGCTTTAATCGCTTGCATTGGGTTAGCGCCTAAGGAGACTTGAGCTACATAGACGTGTCCATAAGCAATGGCCATCATGGCAAGGTTCTTCTTCGCGGTCTTTTTACCAGAGGCGGTAAATTTAGCAATGGAACCAGTTTGAGAAGATTTAGAAGATTGACCACCAGTGTTGGAGTAAACTTCGGTATCTAAGACAAGGATGTTAACGTCTTCTTCATTGGCTAAAACGTGATCAACACCGCCGTAACCAATATCGTAAGACCAACCATCACCACCGACAATCCATACAGACTTGTCGAGAAGGTCTCTTTCATAGACTAATGCTTCTTTAGCCGCTTCATTTTTAGTCGCTTTTAAAGCTGCGACTAAATCTTTAACCATACCACGAATGAGATCACGATTCTTGAAGTTAGCTAACCAAGTTTCCATTAAGGTCTTGAGTTCAGGTTCAACTTCATCTTTCGTTGCTTCAAAGATACGGATAATTTGAGAAAGTTTATAATCGGAGGCAACACGCATACCATAACCGAATTCAGCGTTATCTTCGAATAAGGAGTTTGCCCAAGCAATACCTTCACCATTTTTATCAGTGCAGAATGGAGTTAATGGGGTAGAACCAGAGTAAATGGAGGAACAACCTGTAGCGTTAGCAATCATCATATCGCGACCAAATAATTGAGAGGCTAAACGATAATATGGAGTTTCACCACAGCCTGCACAAGCACCAGATACTTCGGTATATGGCATTAAGAATGCCGCACCCTTAACGGAGGTCACTGGGAACTTATCTGCTTTGTATTCGACATGTTTATATAAGTAAGTAGCAGCTTCTTCTTGATCAAATTGAGATTTAGCTTCAACCATTTCAAGCGCTTTAACGCCACCCTTACCTGGGCATTGCATCATACATAATCCGCAGCCAACACAGTTTCTTGGAGAAACTTGTAAACGGAACTTCATTCCTTTTACGGTTGGTCCAATGGCATCAAGAACATCATCTTTTGCAATGGCTGGCATATGTGCCATTTCTTCTTCGGTTAATAAGAATGGACGAATCGTTGCGTGTGGGCAAACGAAGGCACATTGGTTACATTGAATACAGTTTTCTTTATGCCATAATGGGACGCGGTCAGCGATAGAACGTTGTTCACGATAAGTGATATTTGGTCTCATGGTACCATCAAGTAATTCGTATTCGGTGAACTTACTGACGGGTAAGGTATCACCATCAAGAGAACCAACGATGCTCACATAAGAATCAAAGTAATCATCACCGGTCATATGACGTTCACGGACAGCACTTAAAGAAGCCCATTCTGGATCCACTTTGATTTCACGTAAGCCTTCAGCACCTGCATCGATAGCGCGGTAGTTCATTTCAACCACTTCGTCGCCTTTCTTTGCATAGCTCTTATAGGCAAATTTCTTCATCCACTTCACTGCTTCTTCATATGGCATAATGCCTTGGTTCAAATAGAAGAAAGAAGCTTGTAAGGTGGTGTTGGTATGACGTCCCATACCAATCTTAGCGGCGATTTCATTGGCGTTAATGACATAGAAACGTGCATGTTTTTCCGCTAATTGACGTTTGACACGATTTGGAAGAACTTTGATTAATTCTTCGTCGGTCATATCGGTATTTAATAAGAAGGTTCCGCCTTCCTTTAAGTTCTTGATCATATCAAATTTGAAGAGATATGTATCTAAGGAACAAGAAATGAAGTCAGCATTTTCAACGTAATAGGTTGAATGAATTGGTGAATGTCCGAAACGTAAGTGGGAACGGGTAACACCACCAGCTTTACGAGAGTCATAAGCAAAGTAAGCTTGTGCATATTGATGAGTTGCATCACCAATAATCTTAATGGAACTCTTGTTAGCGGAAACGGTACCATCAGAGCCTAAACCATAGAATAAGCAAGAGGTATAATGTCCTTGAATGTGGAAGTTATCATCCACTGGGATGGATAAATGCGTGACATCATCATTGATACCCACAGTGAAGTTGGTCCATGGGTGATCAGAATCTAAGAAGTCATAAACAGCCTTCATGTGCTTTGGTTGAGTATCTTTGCTGGATAAACCATAACGGCCACCAACGAGGACATCCATCTTACGGCCCATTTGTTCTAAGGCAGCGACAACATCAAGATATAATGGTTCGCCCATTGCACCCATTTCTTTTGTACGGTCTAAAACAGCAATCTTCTTCACTGTTTCAGGAATCACACTGACAAGGTGCTTGGCACTGAATGGACGATATAAGTGAACTTTAACTAAACCAACTTTTTCACCTTTAGCCATTAAAGCATCGATGACTTCGGTACAAGTTTCGGTAACTGAACCCATAGCGATAATGACTTTGGTAGCGTCTTTAGCACCATAATAGGTGAAAGGTGCATAGTTACGACCCGTTAATCTAGAAGCTTCACGTAAATAGTGATCAGCGATTTCTACAACTTTTTCATAGTGTGCATTTTGTGCTTCACGACCTTGGAAATAAATATCATCGTTTTCAGCACCACCACGAGTCACTGGATTAGTGTGTGGGTTTAATGCACGGGCACGGAAGGCTTCAACAGCATCCATGTCTAATAATTTTTTCCATTCTTCATCATCGACGAATTCAACGTTTTGAATTTCGTGGGATGTACGGAATCCATCAAAGAAATGGCAAATTGGAGCGCTGGATTCAATTGCGATTAAGTGAGCAACTGGGGCTAAATCAGCGATTTCTTGAACGGAGTGTGAACAAAGCATTGTGATGCCTGTTTGACGAATGGCATAAACGTCTTGGTGATCACCAAAGATCGATAAAGAACGTGTAGCTAAGGAACGAGCCGAGACATGTAAAACGGCTGGTAACAATTCGCCTACCCATTTGTAGATATTTGGAATCATCAATAATAAGCCTTGTGATGCGGTATAGGTTGTTGCAAGTGCGCCACCTTGTAAGGCACCATGCACTGTACCAGAAGCACCAGCTTCGGATTGCATTTCAACAACTTTTACAGTATTGCCGAAGAAATTTTTCTTACCTTGAGATGCATAGACATCAACAAGTTCCGCCATCGGCGAAGACGGAGTAATTGGATAAATACCCGCAACTTCTGTGAAATTATAAGAAGCTAGGGCCGCAGCGGTATTACCATCTACGGATAAAAGTGTTTTTTTAGTTTCCATAATTACCTCCATGTAAAACCAATGTTAAGTATACTATACTTAACAAGAATTTGCACTAATCTATGAAAAAAAAGATAAGTTTTCATGAAAAAAAGTCGACGAATCGACTTTATTTTTTCTTTGCTTTTTTTCTTTCTTTTTCTTCTAAGATAATTAACTTTTTTAAAAGCTTTAAATCCTTATCGCTTAATGTAGCATTTTTATCCACTAATCCACCAGTTGTCATCTTTTCATAAATGAAAGAAGAGATGGATTCATAGTGGCTAATTTCTTTTTTGGTAATACGAATTGGTTTATTTATCTTCGGTGTTTCTTCTTCTAAAACTACCAATTCTTTTTCTAATTGAGGAAGCAAATCTTTCACATTATAATTCATATCCATGGGAATCATGGGATCAAAATAAGAAAGATAATCAGCAATGACTTCAGGATAGATACCAATATAATTAGACAAATCTTCACAGGTCATTACTTTTTTCTTTTCCTTTTTCATAGCGGAAATATATTTTTTTAACATGGTTTTATTAAGTTTCTTCATATATTTCTTCCTCCTTCTTTATTGTAACGAACATTGTTTTTATCTTCAAGGGGATAATCTTCATTATCAATTTCATATCTTGAATTAATGGGGATGATGAAAATGCGTGCTTATATAGAAATTAATGGTAATGCTTTAGAAAATAATTATTTGGCGATTAAAAAAGAAACGGGCAAAGATGTAATTGCCGTGATTAAAAGTAACGCTTATGGGCATGGTTTAATTGAATGCGCAAGGATATTAGCAAAGAATAAAGTACCTATGTTTGCAGTCGCTACAATAGAAGAAGCCATTGCTATAAGGAAGAGTTTAATTTTTACCCCCATTCTTCTTTTAGGCCCTTGTTTAGATTATCGGGTTTTATCTTCTTATAAAATTACCGCTCTTATTTTAGGAGAAAATCATTTACAAAAGTTATTAAAATCCCCTTATCCTATTCAAGTCCATATCATGCTAGATTTGGGAATGAACCGAGAAGGGATTACTTTAGATCAACTTGATAACGTAATAGAAAGAATCCATAAATCTAAATTACAATTAAAAGGTATCTGTACCCATTATTCCTCTTTAGCTAACTACGAAGTAGTCCATGAAGCATTTCATCAATTACAAACGAAATACGCTAGTATGCATCTCGTTTTCCATTCAAGTGCAACTTCTACTTATTTAAGTAATCATGACGATAATCACTTTTTTCGTATCGGTTTAGCGCTTTATGGGCTAGATGAAAAACATACACCTATCCTCTCTTTAAAAGCACCAATCATTCGTAAAAAATTTGTGCAACAAGGAGAAAAGGTAGGTTATGATGAAATGGGGGTTGTGGTGGAAGACGGATATATCTACACCATTGGTTTAGGCTACGCTGATGGATGGCCTAGAGATTATCCTACTTCTGCTTATTTAGGTGATATTCAACTTCAACAAATAGGGCGAACTTGTATGGATTATTTAATGTTATTTTCGAAAGAAAACATTGATGAAAATTCTATATTAACTATCATCGGAGAAAAGAAAACCGTTAAAATGATAGCGGAAGAACAAAACACAATTCCTTATGAAGTAACAACTCGATTAAGCATGCGTTTAAAAAGAAAAACAATATATATAAAATAAAAAAAGTACTTTTCAGTACCCACATCAATCTTATAAAAGCGGACGTTACGTCCATATATATCCACTGAATTATGGATTATGAAGGTCATACTTTGTTTTAAAAAAAGCATAATTTGATTCAAATCATAATTCAGACATAAGCAGATGGTGAACCGTATAGGATTCGAACCTATGACCCATTGATTAAGAGTCAATTGCTCTACCAGCTGAGCTAACGGTCCAAGTGCTTATATATATTATCATGTTCAACTTTGATAATCAAGTTAATTTTTTAATTTCTTTTTTTATAATTTTGCTTCGTTTAGCCCATCAATAAAGAAAAAAGGAAATGATTTATTTTTCATTTCCCTTATATCCATCTTTTACATGGCCATTTTTATAATCCCAATAAGGATCGGTTTCACCATATTTACCATTAATATCGCCATGAATGCCTAATTGTTTCTTTTCTGCATAAAGCATTGCATTATATAAATAACTTGTATAGGAAACCCCTTTATACATCATGATATCATTAGATCCAAAAGCCACTTCACTATAGCCTCTTTTAACGACCTCAAAATTAACTAGTTTTTCATCTGCCCATACCCATGCTAAAACACGAGAGAAGGTATCTTTAATTGCTCCATTAATCGTAGTTTGAACTTTCAATTCAAGAGCAGATCTTAAAATACGATTGGTATAGTTTTTTGCTACAATGCCAAAACGCTGAATATTGCCTTCATAACTTTCAGGTGTATCAATGTTTTGATAACGAGCTTTAGTTCCTTGCTCAATCTCTAATTTTGTAATTTCATCAACATCGGAATATGTAAATCCAGTGGTATCTCCATCAACGTAATAAGCAACAGTAACACCCATCACACCTCCGCCGCCTAGATATTGTCCATTTTCTTGTTGAACAGAAAAAGGTGCATTCAAATCTTTTTCTTCTAACCTTGGTCCTAAAAGGAGTTCTTCTTCTGTAACGGAAGCCTCAATTGTGCCTAAATAAGAAAATTCATCGGTGTTATAGCGAATCCAATCATATTCATCAAAGTCCTTACGAGCAAATAAGAATTCTTTTTTTCGAGTTAATGTTCGATCAGTAGCGTAATCAATACCAAAAGAATCCCAAGTTCCTACAAGATCAATTCTTTTATTTCCTTTTTTTAACGCTAAAGGCTGTTTACCATTATAAAGAATATTATTGCTTTCTAAGCCAATAAAAATGAACCCATTAGCTTTAGCTTTTAACTCATCAGAAACTGCGTCTTTATGTACAAAAACAAAAGTTTCTTTTGCTTTTACTACACCGCTTAAACGAATATCGGATGAAATTTCTTCAGAAAATTGAATACACAAGCTATACGCATTTAAATCAATTCCTTTATCCGTATTATTATATAGTTCGACCGCTAAATCTTTTCTTTCCGTTCCATCTACGACTTCCGATATCATTAATGAGTTAGCATTGCCTTGTTGACTTGAATTACAGCCAACTAAAGTTACTGTTGATAGAACAAAAAGGGGTAAAAAAAAGAGTTTCATTGTTTTTTTCATAAGACTTTCACCTCGTTATTATTGTAACACGCTACTACATTTTTTTCCATGAAAAAAAGGAATGCCCTTATTACGGAGCATCCCTTATTTTTAAATTACAATTGATTAAGCAGCAAGATGAATGATAATAGAATCAAAATACATAGAGTATTTAATGTTGATTGTCATACGAACGAATGTATAAGTAGCTACATCTGGCGTAATTTCATAAGCAGTTGTGCTTTTTACAGTGCTAAGCATCTTGGTTTCAGCGTCTGAAAAATCAACAGAATTAGCAAATTCAATTTTTAAAGCATCAGCATTCGAGAAGTTTGCTTGGCTTGCATTATAATTGAATTCAATTTTGGTAATTCCTTTAGCAAACGCATCAGTATTATTGAAAGATGAAGTTTTGCTTTTATTACGCATTTGAATACCATTACCATAGTTACCTAATTCGGTATAAGCAAAGGCAACACCATCGACAGTAGCGGTTCCGTCAGCATAAGATTGAGATTTCAAGCCTAGAGAATCTACACTTAAAGTAACGGTTGAACCTGTAACTGGATCTTCACCAGCTTCGACGACAGTAATTGCAACTTCGGCTTTAATTGCGCTATTGGAGGTTAAAGAAACAATGACTTTGGTTGAACCAACTGCGACACCGGTAACAACACCAGTATCAGAAACAGTAGCGGTTTTTGTATCTTCAGAAGTATAAGTTAATGCCTTATCGGTTGCATTGCTTGGTTCAACGGTAGCGTTGATTTTAACAGTTTTTCCAACTTTAACTTCTAAGGATTCATTAGCTTTAACACCAGTAGCAGCGACTGGAGCACCAGCGGTAACAGACATAACAGAAGCAGCGCCTTTATCAGCGGTTTCTGGGGTATTACCTTTGTAGTTCATGACTGCGCCATAAACAACAACAGTAGCACCTTCAGTAACTAAAGCAGCGGTCTCAGCTGTAAATTTCTTGTTTTGATAATAGACTTGGAAAGCGATAAATACATCCTTTTCATTACCTTCATCGATCATATCAATGTTAATATTACCAAAACTTGCAACGCCAGAGGTGTTAACGCTCTTAACGACACCTTTAATATAATATTTTTCAGTTGTTGCGGTTTCGCCTGCCATTCTTGCTCTTTGAATAGCATCTTTAACAGAATATGGATCCGCTTCAGTACCGGCGTGATCAAAGCTTACAGAAGCTTTAACAACAACGGTAAATTCCTTGGTTGTAGATTTGCTTCCCATGGTGATGGTGGCTGTTAATTTAACAGTAACATCAGTTGCACCTTGAGTAACAGTTGCGGTATGTCCATCTGCACCAATGGTGATAGCGGCATTGTCAGAAGTCCAAGTGATGGTGGAATCATATAATCCAGTAGATGCTAATTCAATACTGGTATAGACTTCAGAATCGACTTTAACAGCACCGACAGCAGCTTCAAATTTATCATCATCAGAGATAGTAGCTTCTTCAATGCTTTCAGCGATGATATACATACGCTCATGAGAAATATAAAGTGTGTAACCTGTAACTTTAATTGCTTTTCCGTCCAAAGCAGCTAATTGTTCCTTCATGGTTGCGCTTGGATAGCAAATAGAAGCACCATCACCAGCAGTAACTCCTGGGATTGCTAAATTATAATATTTGCTACTTTCAATAGTAAGCGTGCCAGTAACGGTAACGTGATTACCTAAAAGTTTATCAACAGTTTTGTAGCCCATATATTCACTTACTTTAGCGCCGTCCCATACAGTAGCAGCACTTGGTGTGAAGTCAATGTTTTCCTCTAATTTAGTTAAAGAAACTTTAACCGCAGCACTATATGCAAATTGTGGAACACCTTGATAGAAAGAAAGGCTTCCTTCAACTTGAACACTATCGCCAACGGCGACATCTTTAACAGCGTCACTAGAATAGACTAAAATAGAACCTGTTTTATCGGCAATAAAGCAGCAGCCATCACCAACAGCGACGACATAACCCTTTGTAACGACAGGGTTATCTTTGTTTTCTGAAGTAATTTGTAAGACTTCTCCAATAGTCTTGGTATCGCCAGATTCCATAATTTTGACTGGGAATACGGTTTTGTCGTCAACGTTTTCACATTTGACGTTAGCATGTAAGAATGCTAATTCATAACCCTTTTCTGTTGTTCCTTTGGCTGGACGTGTAACAAGGGCTTTTTTCTTATCATCGCTAATCTTAAGCCAGTTAGAAGCTTCTAAACTGTCTTTAGCATTGGAGGCGGCGTAAGTAATTTCAACACCTTTCACATCAGGAATCTCATAGATTAATGTGATGTCTGTAGTACATGCATCTAATCCATCATAGATAAGAGAGCCAAGTACTTCTTCGACTTTTTCTTCTGGGGTCTTATTATCTCTTTTACCGCAGCTCATGGCTAAGCCAGAGACGGCTAATAAGGTAGAAAGACCTAAAATCAATTTTTTGTTTTTCATTTTTTTCCCTTTCTTTGTAATTCTTTTTATTTTATGAG
>ULLM01012039.1_pt1 | contig 18419 bp, 11 predicted proteins | sample 1951431 | NCBI WGS metagenome assembly ULLM01 (sample SAMEA4835528, study PRJEB28245) | human gut metagenome | biome: gut microbiome; material: fecal sample | place: Denmark | collected 2008
TTTGACTCCAAAGATATTGGCGTTAAAAATTCCATAGATTGCTATGTCTTTATTGAAGATGAAACCGTTTATTGCGTATGGGGTAGTGGCGATGGTATTTGGATTATGGAACTCAGTGAGGATGGCTTATCGTTAAAAGATGGATTAGAAACACAAAAAGAAAACAAAGTACAAATTGCTGGCTTTGATTTATATTATAACGATAACTATGAAGCTTCCTTTATTCAAAAGAAAAATGGTTATTACTATTTGTATTTGTCGACGGGCGGATGTTGTGCAGGATTAAAGTCCGATTATCACGTTGTCGTGGGTCGTTCAGAAACCTTATATGGACCTTATGTAGGTCAAAATGGAAGAGCAATCGATGGACCAAACCGTGGCACAACGGTCATTCAACCGCATTTAAAAAGAGGTATGGGACCGGGACACTGCGCAATCGTACAGGATGATAAAGGTTTAGATTGGATTGTCTATCATGCCTATAATCCAAGTGCTTCAACTACCGGTCAACAAAATACAAGAACGTTATATATTGATCGAATTTATTGGAATGAAAAAGGCTTCCCTATTTGCAAGGAAACCTATCCTAGTTTAGGTGAAATTCCTGGACCTTATATTAATTAAAAAGGAGAAACAAAAAAATGAAAAAAAGATTTACCAAATGGATGGCGTTATCTATTGCGTCTTTATCATTAATTGCTTGTGGCGGAACAACTTCTACAAGTTCTACGAAAAATGAATGGAAAGACGATTCCATTGATGATGTCACTTATGATGAAAACGGGAATGTTGTTTTTGATAACATTGAATTAAGTATGTGGAGCGTTTGCACCAATCCGGATAGTGTGTATCAAGATCAAATCATCAACCAATTTAACGAACTTTATAAAGGACAAATCAAAATTAATCCTTATCATGAATCACGTTATTCTATTTATGGCGCTTTAGCGCAATCGGTAACCCAAGATCCCGATAACGCACCTGATATTTTCTATGGTTATGGTGAAAAGATTGCGGCCTTAGAAAATAATGATATTTTAGTGCCAATCGATACGTATTTAGAAACCGCAAATATTGGTTTTGATGCCTCTTATTTTGAAACCAATTTAATTTCTGCGTGTTTTGTTGGTGATCGTTTATTTGGTCTTCCTATTTCTGTAGACTCTACGATGATTTTCGTTCGTAAAGATATTTTAGAGAAAAACGGAATTAATATGCCAACCAACTATGTTGAGCTTATGGGTGTCTGTGATACTCTAGTAGAAAAAGCTGAACAAGGTGAATTATGGGTTCGTGGTAATAATTCTTCTACGGTTACTACCGATGACGTTTATAAATGGAGAAAATATGTTCCTGAATTAGAAGGACCTTATTATCCATTCCCAATTTCTTCTGGTGATATGTGGGTCAATGCTTATTTATCCCAAACCGTTGCTTTACAAAACGGTGGAAAATTAGTGAATGATGAAGGTAAACCGGCTTATAATACCGAAGAAGTGGCCAAAGGCTTACAAATTTTAAGAGATTGGTTCTGGCCAACGGAAACCAGTGTCAACCGTCATGCTTTAAGTAAACCAGATTTAAACTATGATGCCGGTATTTCTGAATTCCACTCAGGTGTATCAGCTTTCTATTTAGATGGTGCTTGGAGTGGCTATAAAGATACTGCTTTAATTGATAGTATGTACGCCGCTGATGGCGGAAGTGCAAAAAACATGGCTATTTTAAATTTTGGTAATTTATTTGCTTTAGATAATACCAAACCATACGCTAATGCAATTTTTGGTGATTCTCATACCGCTACGATTGTAAAAACTTGTAAGAGTAGAACCGAAAGAATTGCTGCCGCTATTTTCATTAACTATTTAGCGGAAAATTGTGGTGGCGTTTGGACACAAGCTGGACACCTTCCTGCTTCTTTAATCGTTCAATCTTCCGATGATTTATATTTAAATAACCAATACTATAAAAAATATGTTCAATATTATGGAAGCACAACGCAATATCAAATTCTTCCATCCACTATTTACTATGATGAAATCTATGAATCGTATCAAGTTGCGATTAAACAAGTGATGGCTTCTACTTATAAGAGTAAAACCATTAGTAGTATTCTTGAAACCAATTATCAAGATTGTATGCTTAGAATCTCAGATCGTGAGGACTTGTAGTTATGTTTTCATCCAAGAGAACAACCATCGAGGAATATACCAAACGCGTATCTAAAACGACAAGCTTTTTAAAGAAATATGGATTGGCCATTTTATTTATGGCACCCTACTTAATTTCTTTTCTCGTCTTTTTCATGTACCCCTTTATTAAGGGGTGCATTATGTCGTTGTATCGATATAATATTGCGAATGTCAATGATATTTCATGGCGGGGATTTTTAAATTATCAAAAGATCCTTTTTGATTCCAATACATCGTATTATAAAGACTTTTGGAATGGTATGAAAAATACGTTGATGGCCACCGCAATTATTGTCCCTCTATGTATTTTGATTCCTCTTGGATTAGCGTTATTAATTAATGCCAAACCACCAGGATACAAAATCTACCGGGCGATTATTTATTTACCAGGCATTTTTCCGATTACCGCAACTGGCGTTATCTTTTTAAATATGTTTAATAATGAATATGGTTTTATTAATAACCTATTCAAAATCAATGTAAACTGGTTACAAAACCCAACTACTGTATGGATGATCATTATCCTTTTCTGTGTTTGGGGTGGATTAGGCACCAACTTTGTTATCTTTACCGCTGCCTTACAAAATGTGGATAAATCATTATATGAAGCAAGTGCCATTGATGGTTGTAGCAAATTTAGACAACGGTTTGATGTTACTTTTCCACAAATTAAAAACCAAATGATTATTTGTTTATTTACCACGGTATGTGGATATATGAATCTTTATGGACAATGTTACATTTTAGGTTCTTATGTTCAGCCCCAAAATTCGGTATATACCGTAATTTATGTCATTCAAAACCAATTAAAAGGTACGAACTTTGCCGTATACGGAATGACTTCCGCTATGGCGATTTGTTTAGGTGTATTTATCGCTCTAATTTCAGTTGCACAAATGCTAATTACTAAAGAAAGAAAAGGAGGGGATAAGTATGCAAAACAATTTAAAACGTTCAAAGCATCTGGGAAAATACGTTAGTTCTGCTGTTTTATTGATTGTTTGTTTACTATTACTATTTCCACTCATTTGGGGCGTTATCTCTTCGTTTAGAGACGCAAATGATTTACGCTTTTATCCAGGAAGTTTCCTTCCTACGAATGTGAAAGCGTGGACGATTCAAAACTATATTGCTATTTTTTCTAGTGAAGAATACCCTGTATTCAACTGGATTATCAATAGCTTTATTGTCGCTTTAGCCACAACGTTTATCTATTTAGCGATTGCGTCTTTAGCGGCATATGCCTTTGTATTTATGGATTTAAAATACGCGAATATCCTTTTTGGATTTTTAATTGCTACGATGACCGTGCCCGGCATTGTCAATACCGTACCGCAATTTACGAACATCATCCAAATGGGATTAAATAAAAATTTGTTAGGTTTAATTTTACCGGGGTTATGCGGTGTTTATGGCCTTTATTTAATTCGTCAATTCTTCCTAGGTATTCCCAAAGACTTAATTGAAAATGCAAGAATGGATGGCTCAAGTAACTTCCGTATTTTCCGTACCATTGTTTTACCTTTAGGAAAATCAGCGCTTTTAGTACAAGGTTTATTTAGTTTCTTAGGCGCATGGAATGACTTACAATGGGCCGAATTGATTATTGGTAAAGCGGATAAAAAGATGTGGACTTTAGCGGTTGGCCTTTCTAAAGTCATTGAAGGCAATCAATCCTATACCAAAGTCGGCATCCAATTAGCGTGTTCTGTCATTTCCATGATTCCGATTTTTATTCTATATTGCATAATTCAAGATCGTTTAGTGGAAGGCGTATCCATGACAGGTATTAAAAGGTAGTGAGGACAAAATGATGAAAAAAGAGAAAAAGATTACTATGAAAGAAGCAAGAAAACAATATAAAGAAAATCATAAAATGCTTCGTAATGAAAATATTCAAAGCTTTGTTTCTTTACAAGGAATTAATAAAGTTTATCCCAATAAAGTACAAGCGGTTTTTAACTTCAATCTAGAAATTGATCCTCACGATTTTATTGTTTTAGTAGGACCTTCTGGATGTGGAAAGTCGACCACTTTACGTATGATTGCTGGACTCGAAGAAATCTCTAGTGGCTATCTTTATATCAACCAACAACTAGCGAACTATTTACCGAGTAAAGATCGCGGAATCGCTATGGTTTTCCAATCTTATGCTTTATATCCCCATATGACGGTATACGAAAATATGAGTTATGGATTAAGAGTCAAAAAAGAATGGTTACCTAAGTTAGATAAGAAAACCAAACAACCAATTTTAGCGATTAACCATGAGAAAATTGAAGAATTAAAGAAAAAGCTTTCTTCTTTAGATGAAACTAAAAAAGAAGAAAGAAAAGAAATACAATTGGAAATTGAAAAATTAGAAAAGAATCCGGAACCGATTTATGTTTTACGAAAATACACGGAAAAGGAAATTAAAGAAAAAGTATTTAACGCTGCGAATTTCTTAGATTTAGGTGCTTATCTTGATCGTAAACCAAAAGAATTATCGGGTGGACAAATGCAGCGTGTTGCTCTAGGTAGAGCATTAGTGAGAAATTCTAAACTCTTCTTAATGGATGAACCGTTAAGTAACTTAGATGCAAAATTAAGAGTGTCCATGCGAAGTGAAATTGTTCGTATTCATAAAAATGTAGGTGCCACAACGATATATGTTACGCACGACCAAACGGAAGCGATGACGATGGCAACCAAAATTGTCGTGATGAACAAAGGATGGATTCAACAAATTGGTTCACCTAGAGAAATCTATATGAACCCAGAAAATCTCTTCGTTGCTACCTTTATTGGAGCACCAGCGATGAACATCTTTAGTGGAACTTATGATCAAGGTATCATTACTTTAGAAGATGGCACAAAATTGGAGTACGCGAAAAGATTAGAAAATCAACACCAAGAATTTTATCAACAAAAACTAGAATTTTGGAAAACTTTATTAAAAAGAATCCATCATCCAGGTAGTTTAAAAGTGAAAGAACAAGTGGAAAGCCTTCTTTTAAAGATTAAAAACAATGAACTCAAGAATCCTCAAGAGATTTTAAAAGAAACGTCTTTATTTGCTATGGATGAATTATTGGAAGATATCGCTATCAAAGTACAAGACGAATTAGATGCGTTAGAAGATATAAAAGAAAAAGATCCTTTTAGAAAGACTAAGATGATGAAAATTCTTAAACGTATTTTAGAAATATTAAGCGATAAAGAAGATAGTGTCATCGATTTAGAGTTACAAAAGATTCAATCCTTCAAAGCCTTTACGCAAAATAAGGATAGTGGCACTCAACCTGTCGAAAGTATTCCAACTACAATGGAAGAGAAAAAGCAAAAAATTCAAGAGATTATTCAAACCTATGAACAATACTTAAAAGGCTCGCATGCAGTGAAAATTGGTATTCGTCCAGAGGATTTAACTTTAGTTAGAGAGAAAGAAAGCTCTTGTATTGATGTGAATACCACGATAGTGGAACTCATTGGTAGTGACTATTATGTACATTCAGATTTATCGTCTACTGACTTAATTGCTAAAGTACCGAACCATTACATCATACGTTCAGGCGCGCATATTTTGCTCAAAGTGAATATGGAAAAATTGCATTTATTTGACGATGTCAGCGGACAAAAAATTACAAGAATAGAGGAAGTGAACTATGTTGATTTACTATAACGAGAAAGAAAGATACTTTCATTTATTTAACCAAAGAATTTCTTATTATTTAGGAATTAATGATTTTAATTATCTTCAACACTTTTATTTTGGCCCCTATTTAGAAAACTTAGATTTACAAAATCTCACCTCTAGAGGAGATTGGGGATGGCAATATTTAGATAAGGAAAGCAATTCTGAAAAAATGGTGCCATGGACGCATTTTCATTACTATGAAGATTTTTCCATGATGGAACTTCCCACCCATGGTGGTTTTGATAAACGTGGAGCGCCCATCATCATTCATAAACCTGATTTAAATACAAATTATACGAAGTTCACCTATGTATCTCATCAAATTTTAAAAGGGAAACCAGGGATAGAAACCCTTCCTTCTTCTTTTGGAAAAGATGAAGAATGTATGACGTTAGAAATTGTTTTAAAAGATGAATTAAGTGAAGCTTATGTTCATTTATTCTATTCTATATTTGAAGATTTAGATGTTATCACGCGCAGTGCTTATATCGAAAATAAAGGAAAAAATTCCTTCCATGTCGTAAAAGCCTATTCCATAACTTTAGATTTGCCTGATGATAATTATTATCTCACGCATTTTTATGGGGATTGGTGCAAAGAAAAAAATATTTGTCGAAGAAAACTTCATGACGGAAAAGAAAGAATTCAATCAAATTATGGATTCACTTCGCATAATGAAAATCCAGTGTTTTTCTTAGAAAGACCGGATACCAACGAAAAAAATGGAGAAGCGTATGCATTTTCTTTAATGTATTCTAGTAACTTTGCTTTTGAAGTTGATGTCAGTAAATGGAATTCAACACGTATTTTATTCGGTATCAATGAAGAAGATTTCTCCTATTGTTTAGATGAAAATGAAAAATTATTCTTACCAGAAGTCATTATGGCTTATTCAAGTGCAGGAAGAGGCGCATTATCAAGAACTTTACATGATTTTGTGCGTCAACATATTATTCGTTCTCCTTATGCTTTTATTGGCCGCGGTATTCTATTTAATTCTTGGGAAGGCGCAACAATTGATTTTGATACCCAAAAAATCTGTGATTTTATTGAACATTCCAAAATTTTAAATACCGAAGTGTTCGTTTTAGATGATGGATGGTTTGGTGAAAGATATGATGACACTTCTTCTTTAGGTGATTGGACGGTTAATCCTAAAAAGATTAATTTAGAAAAAATCATTGAAACCTGTCATCAAAATCATATGAAGTTTGGAATTTGGTTAGAGCCAGAAATGATTTCTTTTAATTCTAAACTTTATCAAGAACACCCTGAATATGCGTTAGGTTTACCAGGAATTAAGCTATCTTTAGGAAGACATCAATTGGTTTTAGATATGACGAATCAAGAAGCGGTTCAAAATGTTTATACCCAAATTTGTAATTTATTAGATCAATACGCTATCGATTATGTGAAGATTGACTTCAATCGTTGTTTAAGTGAAGTGTATTCCACCACTTTAAATAAAAAGCATCAAGGTGAAGTGTATCATCGTTTTATGGAAGGCGCTTATCATCTTTATGGTATGCTAGTGGATCGTTATCCTAACATTCTATTTGAACACTGTGCTTCCGGTGGTGGTCGTTTCGATATGGGAATGTTATCTTATTGTCCACAAATTCAAGCGAGTGACTCCAATGACGCCGTCGAAAGAGTGTTTATTAATTACGCTTCTACCTATGCGTATCCATTATCTTGTATTGGCTCTCATGCCTTTAGTGGTGCGTTACTTCCTTATTATGCAAAATGCGCTATCGCACTTTTTGGAACGTATGGCTATGAAATGAATCCAGTGAACTTAAATAAAGAAGATATTGTACAAATTAACGAAATTGCAGAACTCTATAAAAAATATCATTTAGATTGTATTCAAAATGGTGATTTATATCGTATGGAATCGCCTTATGAAACCAACCATATGTCCATGATTTGTGTGGCAAAAAATAAAGAAAAAGCCATTGCGATTTTCTTTAATAAGAGAAGAGAAAGCAATTTATCTCGCTTTATAAAATTCGATGGATTAGATGATGAAACGCTTTATCAAAATTCCTTAGATGGAAAGATTTATTCAGGAAAACAACTTCGTTTAGTAGGTATTAATCTGATTAAATGGCTAGAAGAATTTGAAACCATCGTCATTACCTTCGATAAGGTAGAAAACTGAGAAGGTGAGATTATGATTAAGAAAGAAGATCTTTATATTCGAGATCCCTTTATCTATTTTGAAAACGGAGTTTATTATCTATATTCTGCCTATCAAAAAAAAGATGAACTTTATCCTTCTTTTGTGGTCTATAAATCGAAAGACCTAGAAGAATTTACCGAACCCATTACCATTTTTCAAGGGAATTCTCATTTCTGGGGTAATAAAGATTTTTGGGCGCCAGAAATGCATAAATACAAAAATAAGTACTATCTGTTTGCGTCTTGTAAAGCAGATAATTGCTGCAGAGGCACCCAAATCTTTGTTTCTGATTGTCCAGACGGAGAATTTACGTGTTTAACCGAACACGCAATTACGCCGAAAAATTGGGAATGTTTAGATGGAACCCTTTGGGTTGAAAAAGGAATACCTTATCTTATCTTTTGTCACGAATGGCTACAAATAGGAAATGGAACGATTTGTTTAATGCAGTTATCGGATGATTTAACACATCCCGTTAGTGAACCCAAAATTTTATTTTCGGCTAAAGACGCTAAATGGCCGATTGCCTTTCAAGGAAAAAATAACTATGTTACTGATGGACCATTTATCATTCAACAAAAAGATGGTTTAGAAATGATATGGTCAAGCTATTCAAAAACGGGATATGCCATTGGTGTATGTCATAGTAAATCCATCAAAGGACCTTGGATTCAAGAAGATCAGCCCATTTATAGTGAAGATGGAGGTCACGCTATGGTGTTTGAAAAGGACGGTCAAAAAATGATGACTTTTCACGCTCCAAATACCTTTGACGGCAATGAACGTTTAGTGCTTTATCCCTATCATTCTAAAATGGAACCCATCCATCATTAAAAGGAGAACAAACAAATGAAAAAAACAAGAAAAAATAATATATTTTCAGTGCTTCTTATGACATTCATGTTATGTGCATGTTCTAAAACACCCGTTTCGACTTCATCAAACGTACCAACCACCAGTGAAACACCAACCGTAAAAGAAGCCAATGTCATTATTTTATGTGGACAATCGAATGCGGAAGGCAATACTTGGAATCGGATGTTAATGCAAAAAGATGAAGCGTTATTTAATAAATATTTTGAAGCGCATAGTTCTAATACCAAAATTAAATTCCGCTGTAATGCCATGCAACCCACCCATTTCAATGAATCGAAAACCTTTTCTTCTATTCGTTTAGGTATGGGGTATGATTTTGAAAGATTTGGCCCCGAAATTGGAATGAATGAAGTTTTTGAAACAAAAACATTTGAACGCGATTTATTTATTATTAAATATGCAAGTGGAGGAACCACGCTTCAAAGAGACTGGTTATCAACTTCAAGTTCAACCGAAACTTTACCTGTAGGTGTGCTATATTCAGGAATGGTCGACTATATTCATCAATGCTTAAGTGAATTAGAAGATCAAAAATATTATCCCTATATCAAAGGTATTTGCTGGATGCAAGGTGAATCTGATGGCGGTTATTACGCGAATCAATATGAAAGTAATGAACTCAATCTTATGAAAGATTTAAGAGAAGAATTTAGCTATTATGTTGAAGAAGGCGATAACAAAATTAAGTTCGTTTCTGGTGGTATTTCTCCATATTGGGAGAATTATTCTATCATCAATCAAGGAAAGAAAAATAATGCTTTGTTAGATGAAGAAAATAACTATTACATTGATACGATTCAAAATCAACTTTCCTATGATAAAGAACCGGATAATGGCATTGATTACTGCCACTACGACTCGTTAGCGATGGTGGAATTAGGAAAACTATTTGCTAATGCTTTGCTTTCTTTTGATGTTATTCATTAATTAGAAAATATTAAAAAGACTTCAATAGAGTGAAAATAAATTTTAGCTCTAAAGAGGTCTTTTTTATTGTGTTTAGAAATGTTTTTAAACAATATTTAGGGAACAAAGGATGATTAATGAAATGAAAATATTCCCTAAAATGCACCATCTAGAAGTAAAGTGGTTTATCAAGTAATTTACAAAGTAAATTTTTGAGCATATTTGTTGTATTTCTCTTGAAAAGGACAATAATAAAATTGTTCAGAAAAGGAGAATGATGAACTATGTATAACATTCAAAATGTATATGCTCGAGAAGTATTAGATTCAAGAGGTAATCCTACTGTTGAAGTAGAAGTGACGCTTGATAACGGAATGAAAGAAAGAGCGATTGTTCCAAGTGGTGCTTCTACGGGTGAAAACGAAGCACTTGAACTTCGTGATGGAGATAAGAAAAGATACCAAGGGAAAGGCGTTTTAAAAGCGGTTCATAATGTTAATGAAATCATTGCCCCAAAACTTGTGGGCATGGATGTCACTAAACAAGCCGTAATTGATCAAGTCTTATTAGACTTAGATGGCACACCATTTAAATCCAACTTAGGCGCCAATGCCATGTTAGGTGTTTCTTTAGCGTGTGCTAGAGCGGCTGCAAAAGCACATGATTTACCACTTTATCAATATTTAGGTGGACCTAACGCTAAAGTGTTGCCAACCCCAATGATGAATGTTATTAATGGTGGTGCGCATGCAGATTCCACAGTAGACTTCCAAGAATTCTTTATTATTCCAGCAGGTTTTAAAACTTTTAAAGAAGCGTTAAGAGCAGGAGTTGAAACTTTCCATTGCTTAAAGAGTGTTTTAAAAGAAAAAGGTTATGAAACCGGTGTTGGTGATGAAGGTGGTTTTGCCCCAAGTTGTAAACACGGTAATACTGAACCACTTGAACTCATTATGGAAGCTATTCAAAAAGCGGGCTATGTTCCTGGTAAAGAAATTTTCTTAGGTATGGATGTAGCGGCTAGTGAATTCTATAATAAAGAAACTAAAAAATATGATTTAAAGAAGAGCAAAGAAGGCTCTAAGACCAGTGAAGAAATGATTGCTTGGTTTGAAAAAATGGTGGAAGAATATCCAATTCTAACCATTGAAGATGGTTTAGGTGAAGAAGACTGGGAAGGTTGGGAACTTTTAACCGCTAAATTGGGTGAAAAGATTCAATTAGTCGGTGATGATCTATTTGTTACCAATCGTGACTTCTTAAGAAAAGGTATTACTCATCATGTTGCGAATAGTATTTTAATTAAAGTCAACCAAATTGGTACTTTAACGGAAACTCTAGATACCATTCGTATGGCACAAACGAATGGTTACACCACTATGGTTTCCCATCGTAGTGGGGAAACTGAAGATACCACGATTGCTGATTTAAGTGTCGCGGTCAATGCGGGTCAAATTAAAACCGGCTCTGCTTCAAGAACTGATCGTATGGCTAAATACAATCAACTTCTTCGCATTGAAGATGAATTAGGCGAAACTGCCGTATTTGAAGGATTAAAATCCTTTAAAAAATATCGTTTTTCTAAATAGCGGAGAAAAGATTCTGCATAAGACAGTTCCCTTACTGCATAAAAAATAATAAAAATTATGCAGAAAATGCTATACAATTATGGTTTTTATTCAGTACAGGAAAAGAGAGGGTAGCGTTCACGCTATCCTTTTTCTTTTCTCTTTTTTGGTTTTATGTATAATAAAAGTGACGAGGAAAAAAACATGGATAAAAAAGAACGTTATACACATTATCATTATTTGGAAGGACTAAGCGCCTGGGAAATTGGTTGTTATCAAAAAGATATTCGACCCATTGTGGTGAATGATGGGCCACTTGGGGTAAGAAAACCAGTAAAAAATGATTTTAGTGCCCAAGAAACCATATTAGAAACCGTGTGTTTATTATCACCTGCTGCTTTAGCGGCATCTTTTAGTCAAGAGGTTTGCTATGAAAATGGGCGTTTATTAGCGTTAGATTGTTTGAGTAAAAAAGTCGATGTTCTTTTAGCGCCAGGCATAAACATTAAACGCAGTGCTTTATGTGGAAGAAACTTTGAATATTTTAGTGAAGATCCTTTTTTAACCGGCTTTTTAGCCAGTCGTTATATTCAAGGATTAGAGGATAATGGTGCAGCAAGCTGCGTGAAACATTATGCTTGTAATAACCAAGAATATTTCCGTTTAACGAATTCCAGTGAAGTGTCCTATCGTGCTTTAAACGAAATTTATTTATGGGCTTTTCATTATGTGATTCAACATGCTGCTCCAAGTTTATTAATGACTTCTTATAACCGGGTGAATGGCGTATATGTTAATGAATCTGATTATTTAATTCAAAAGAAATTAAGAAAGGAATTCGGTTATCAAGGTTTAATTATTAGTGACTGGACTGCAGTCGTAAATAAGGGGAAAACCATTCATACAGGTTTAGACGTTGAAATGCCAATTTCTAAAAGAACGATGGAAGAAATTGATGAAGGTTTTCATCATGATTTCTTTTTAGAAGATATTGAAAATAGAACGGAAGAAATTACAAAAACTGTTTCGAGGTTAGCAAGCAAAGAAAAACCAACAATTACCTATGATTTTGATGAGATTCATCAAAAAGCAAAGGGATTAGCGGCAGAGTCTTTTGTATTATTAAAAAATGAAAATAATTATTTACCATTTAACAAAGAAGAAAAAGTTTTAGTGTTAGGCTATTTTGCGAGCCATCCGCGCTTTGTTGGTGGGGGAAGTGCTTGGGTGAATACGCATCAAAACATTAGCTATCTACAAGCGCTTTTAAGAGAAAATATTCCTTTTGATTATGTAGAGGCTTATCGAAAAAATGAATATACCTTAAATGAAGATGAATTACTAAAATCCATTCATCAATATCAAAAAGTTTTAGTGTTCTTAGGACAATATGAAGAAGATGAAAGTGAAGGTTGGGACCGTGGTTCTTTAAAGATGCACGAAGAACAAAAACGACTTTTATCCTTCTTAAAAGAACATCATATTCCTTATGCTTCTATTGTCGTTACAGGATCTGTCATCAATATCGATGAATTAAAAAACAATGCTTCAAGTATTTTAATTGGCTATTTAGCAGGTGAAGGCATGTATGAAGCAATAGGAGATGTTATATACGGAAAAGTAAGTCCAAGTGGACGTTTACCTGAAACCTGGATTCGCTCTTTAGAGGCTAATCCAATTTACGAAGAGTTTATTCAAAGTCCCATTTATTATTCGTATTATGACGATGATATTTTTGTGGGTTACCGCTACTACGATCAACAAAAAGATGATGAAATTAACTATCATTTTGGTGAAGGTTTATCCTATGCCCATTTTATTTACTCTAACTTTAAACTCAAAAAAGAAGAAAAGTCATTTAAAGTTGAACTCACGATTGAAAATACCTCTCCCTTTACGGCTAAAGATGTAATTCAAATTTATGTGGGTAAAAATGATAGTGTGATTTATCGCCCGCTAAAAGAATTAAAAGCCATTGCTAAAGAAGAAATCTTAGGTAACACTAAAAAAGAAATTACAATTGAAGTCTTCTATCGAGATTTAGCAGTCTATGATGTAACTTCCGATGAAATGAAAATTGAAGACGGAAAATACCAAATCTATATTGCGAAAAATGTGAAAGAAATTTTAGCCATATTAGAAATTGAAATTCCAGGTGAAAAACTTCAAGAAAATAAAAAAATTCCTTCTTTAATAAGAAAAGAAGAACCTCAAGAACCCGATATTACAACCCCTGTTTTAGAGGTAATTCATACGGAAAAATTTAAAAAAATGATGCATGAAAAGCATCCTGATTTAGATATTGATGAATTCTTTAAAAATCATTCTTGGATGATGTGTGAGCCGATAAAGAACATTACTTTTAATGGAGAGTTAGATATTGATTTTCAACATTTAAAAAAATACTATAGATAAAAAGGAGATTATTTTATCTATGAAATCATCAAAGAAAAATTCTGTCTTATTTGTAGCCCTTTGTAGCGCTATGCTTTTTAGCTGTGGAGAAACAAAACCAAGTTCTACTACAACTTCATTAGAGCCTACTACAATAAATCCTACAACGGAGATTCCCACAACGACTCCAGAACCAACAACGGTAACACCAACGACTTCCACTTATCCAAGTGATTATTTTGGAAAAGTCGCTTTTCAAAATATTTTCGTTTATGGTGACGATTTTGATGGCGTTAAAGTACGTCCGTTTTTAACAAAACCTGAAGAAGCTAAAGATGAAGTATTTGAATATACCATCAAAAACGACGATATTTGTTATATTGAAGATGACAAAGTATATTTTTTAAGAGAAGGTTCAACGATTGTAACTGCACAAAGTGAACATTTAAAAGGAACCTTCACCGTTTTTGCTACTGAATATTTTGATTTTAAATCCCAAGGAAATTCTAGAATTGATCGAGCTGTAAAAAACATGAAAGTAGAAGACACGGTATTTATTGGTGACTCCTTCTTTGAATTCTGGGCAAACCAAGTAAAAATTGATGAAAAATTTAGTGATGCTTTTGCTGACTATGCCACATTAAATTTAGGTATCAGTGCAACGACTACGCATGACTGGCGAGTCATTAGTCGTAATATCATTGAAAAAACAAACGTTCAACCTAAAAATATTGTTTTAAATATTGGTATTAACAATGTGGATGATGACTTAGAAGGTGGAAAAACCTGTGGTCGCAATGTTCAACTTTTAATCGAGGATTATTTAGAAGCTTATCCAGAAACGAACATTTATTATTTTTCAATTACACGTTGCTCAGGAACATTTGCTTCAAAATGGGATAGCCATGAAGGAAGCAATACTTATATGAAAGCGTATTGTGAAACACAAGAAAGAGTCCATTATTTAGATGTTATGGCCTTATATGGTGATAATTATGCTCGTTATGAACAAGATGGATTACATCCAAACCAAGAGGGTTATAACTTATTCAAGCAATTAATTCTTGAGAACGTTCCAATGGAGACAAAAAAATGAAAATTGGAAAAAGCAACCACATTATTTTTAATGTTTGCGATAGTATAGCAATCATATTAAAATAAAATTGATGAAAGCGATTACAACATTTTTTCGTGTTCTAATCACTGAAATTGAAAGGTAATTTAGAGGAGGAAAACATAATGAAAAAGAAATTGCCTATATTGGCTTTGTCTGCAATGTTGCTCGTCGGGTTAGCAAGTTGTGGTTCAAAACCAAATCCATCTACTTCTGGATCTAAACCTACAACGACGCCTACAACAGCAACGCCAACAACTTCGGCCGAAGAACCTGTAGTAGTTGAATCAGTCACAATCACAGGCTATGAAGAATTAACTGTTTTAAGTGGTGATAGAGTTACATTACAAGCTGAAGTTAAAGGTAATAAAGATAAGCTAAAAGTAACGTGGACTTCTTCAGACGAAACCGTTGCAACAGTTAAAAATGGAGTTGTAAGATTCTTAAAAATTTCAGAGAACAAAACAGTTACGATTACCGCTACAAGTAATGATGATGCAACCAAATTTGACAGTGTCACATTTACTGTTGTTCGTACCCTTATTGATTTAGCAAATTCTAGAGGAAATTTAGATACTTCCATGTTCTTATCGGATGGCTCTATTTCTACTGAAGTTGAAGACATTGCTATGATGTATGATGGTGTCTATGGAACCAAATGGTACGTAGAAGCTAACATTACGATGTCTGACTTTGATGAAACAGATGGATATCCAAAATTCGGTCTTATGACAGGAACCAGTGACCATGGCTATTGGAATAATGCTGATGAGAAATTTAAGAATGCTTTCTTCTATGTTGATGCAATGAAGAGTAACTTAGCTAAAGGTTGGACATCATTTAACTTTGTTACACAAAACGAATTACTCAATGACTGGAACTGGGGAGGACAAACGGGCTACTTCAATGTTTCCAATGATGATAAAGTTGAACAAAATAAAGAATTTAGAATGGGACTTTTAAGAGATGGTATTGATTATTATCTCTTTACAATGAAAGGTGAAGACATCCATTGCTATAACCATGTTCAATGGACAGGCGTTGCCGCTGATGAACCATCCTATGCTTGGGTTGGTGGTTGGAAAACCGCTGTTACAGTTAAAGATTTCAAGTCTTTAACCGGTGATGATGTGGATAAAATGTATGGTGAAGTTACTGAATTAAATCTCTCACTTGATTCCACCACATTATTCTTAAATGAATCTTATACTTTAAGAGTCACAACCAATACATTAAATTACGATAGAAATAAATTAACCTTTACTTCTAGTGATAATACCATTGTTACAGTTGATTCCACTGGTAAAGTTACTGCAACTGAAAAACCAGGTAAAGCCGTTATTACTGTTAAATATGGTGAAATTGAAAAGATATTTAATGTTGAAGTTACTGATGATGCAAAATTCAAAGTTGTATTAGATGGTAAAATGGATGACTTAATTTGGTCTGATACGGTTAAGGCTAATAAATATACCTTAACTTTAAGAGGCGCAAATGAACATATTGACTTCTATGGATCTAGAAACTCCAAAGGTGTCTATCTCTTTGCTGACTATTGGGTGAATGCTCAAAAGAGTGGTAATGCTAGTAACGATTGGTGGATGAATGATAACTTTGAAACTAGATTTGTTGATAGATATGGCGCTATTAATGGTGTGAATCTTGAAAATGGTGGTCAAGGATGGATTAGTGGAAATAAAACCTCTAACTACACTGGTTTCTATGTTTCTTCACCAGCTGAAGAAAATGGACAATACCATATAGTGTTCGAAGTATTCTCTTCTTATGAAGATATGAATAGAGGAAGAACTGAAAACCTAGTTACCAAAGAGACTGTAATTGGTGTATCTATTGGTTCTAACCCAGCATCTGATTGGAAATCTGTCTCATGGTGGGGAAGTAGCAAATTTGTCGATTACATTAAAATCACTGAAAATGGACTTACATTTGATGTTGAAAAAACATTAATTTGTCCCACCGATGATTCTCATGCTTATACTGGTTGGTACATTGAAAATAATGCAACTTGTACAGTAGATGGAAATGAACGTCGTGATTGTACTTTATGTGGAAATTATGAAACAAAAGTAATTAAGAGTAATGGTGAACATACAGTTGATAATTCACAAATTACGGTCACTGAAGTCGCTACTTGCTTAAAAAAAGGAAAAGGAACTACCAAATGTACTTCTTGCCAACAAGATATTGAAGTAGAATTACCAATTGATAGATTCAATCATGAAGGTAGTTACGCTAATAACGTTTGGTCTTGCTGTAATGAAAACTTACAAAACAAAACCGTCTTTAATTACCCAGCAAATACCAACTGGATTACCAATAACTTCATTCTTGGTGTTATGAATGGTAATGCGGATTGGACGATTACTGCCGATATTGATATGGTTCGTACGAATGGTGAAAATGATCCCGCTCGTGGCTGGGCAGGTCAAGTTCAAGTCGAAAATGATGAAGGCAACTTTGACAATGAAGACGCTCATAAATGGGTTTGGAGACAAGACTGGTGGGGCTGGGGTTATTATAACCCTGCAAATGGAAGAAACTTCCCAGCAGATCAAGTAAACAAAGAAGGTAACTGTGGTGGTTGGGTCAACAATTTTGATAACGATTTTGATGATTACAAAGGAATCGCTTTAAATGATTGTAACTTACTTCAAACAATTTCTTTCTCTCATGAGACAGGAAAAGTTACCATTGTGACTGTAATTACACCAAATGATAGTAAGATGCAAGGTAAAGTTGCTACTGCAACCTATGAAAGTCTTGCTTTCCCAACGGATAAGAAAATGGAAGTTGGTTTCGGTATGTTATTCAGTATGCTAGGAACCCACACAATCAATTCTGTAAAGATTACAGGCAATATGATTGAAGGCCCACACGCAAAAACTGGCGCAATCGGCTTACAATAGTCATTAATTAAGAAAATAAAGGAGATTTAAGCTTTTTGGAGCTTAACTCCTTTTTCTTTTTACTTTTAAATTATTCATTAAGTTTCTGCTTTAATTATCTTGAAAAAAATTATTTTATTAGAATGTTTTCATATAACAAACTTGAAAATAAAGGTGATTTCTTTTAAAATATATATTGTTAAAATCAAGCGAAAGGAGAATCATAATGAATCCTCGATCAACAGGTTTAAAAAGTATTGCCTATGAATTAGGTTTGTCGATTAATACGGTTTCTCGTGCTTTAAGAGATTGTGATGATATTAGTGACTCAACGAAAGAAAGAGTACGTCAAAAAGCCTATGAATTAGGCTATATGCCTAACAATGTCTCTCAGTTTATTAAACGGGATGGTAAACGCTTAGTAGCGGTTATTGTTAACAGTCTAAAAAACATGTACTTTTCTATTGTTTGTGAAAAATTAGTCAGTATTTTTTCAGAAGAAAACTATGACTTTACGATTGTCTATGCTTCTAGTAAAAGATTAGAACTAGATGTATTAAAACAATGTATTTCCCAAAGAATTGATGGTATTATCACCC
>ULLM01005288.1_pt1 | contig 18269 bp, 14 predicted proteins | sample 1951431 | NCBI WGS metagenome assembly ULLM01 (sample SAMEA4835528, study PRJEB28245) | human gut metagenome | biome: gut microbiome; material: fecal sample | place: Denmark | collected 2008
AAAACCACACATTGGTCACGTTTTGACAAGAACAATTAAAGACTTGTTTTTACGCTATCACACAATGCTTGGTGAAAATGTAATGAGAAAAGCAGGGTGGGACACACATGGTCTTCCTGTTGAACTTGAAGTTGAAAAACAAATTGGGTCAACTGGAAAACAAGACATTGAAAAATTTGGTGTTGAACCATTCATTGCAAAATGCAAAGAAAATGTTTGGCTTTATAAAGACATGTGGGAAAAGTTCTCTGACAGAATGGGATATACTGTTGACAGTGAACACCCATATATTACTTATGACACAAACTATATTGAAAGTGTTTGGTGGAGTTTGTCTGAACTTCACAAAAAAGGATATCTTTATAAAGGTTACAGAATTCGTCCATATTGTCCACGTTGTGCAACATCGCTTTCAAGCCATGAAGTTGCTCAGGGATATAAAGATGTTAAAGAAAAATCTGTGTTTGTTCGTTTCAAAAAACTTGGCGAAGAAAACACATATTTCCTTGCTTGGACAACAACTCCTTGGACCCTTCCATCTAACGTTGCTCTTGCAATGAATCCAAAAGAAACATATGTAAAACTTCGTGATGGTGATGAATATTATATCATGGCCGAAGCTTTGATTCATTCTCTTTTCAAAGATGGCGAATATGAAATTGTTGAAAAGAAGAAAGGAAAAGACTTTGAAGGTGAAAAATATGAGCCGCTTTTCGACTATGTATATGATAAATATCGTGATAAAGCATGGTATGTTACTTGTGCAGACTATGTAACACTTTCAGACGGAACTGGAATTGTTCACATTGCACCTGCTTTTGGTGAAGATGACAGCGAAGTTGGAAAAAAATATAACCTTCCTTTTGTTCAACTTATCGATGAGAAAGGTTGCCTTTCAAAAGAATGTGGAGAATTTGCTGGAATTTTTGCAAAAGATGCCGATCCACTTATCATTAAAAAACTTAAAGAAGAAAAGAAACTTGTTCGTGAAATGATGTATGAGCACAGCTATCCTTTCTGTTGGCGTTGTGGAACTCCACTTTTATATTACGCTGGGGCAAGCTGGTTTATTGCGACAACAAAAATTAAAGATAAACTTATTGAAAACAACGAAAAAGTTGACTGGCGTCCTGAAAACATTGGAACTGGAAGAATGGGAGGCTTTTTAAAGAATCTTATCGACTGGGACCTTGGCAGAAAACGTTATTGGGGAACTCCACTTCCAATTTGGACTTGCGAGTGCGGACATGAACATGCAATTGGAAGCATTGAAGAACTTAAAAGACTTGGAAACCTTCCAAAAGATGCAAAAGTTGACCTTCATAAGCCATTTGTTGATAATGTTACAATCAAATGTGAAAAGTGTGGGAAAGAGATGCATCGTGTTCCTGAAGTTATCGACTGTTGGTATGACAGCGGCTCGATGCCTTTTGCAGAGCTTCATTATCCTTTTGAAAACAAAGAATTGTTTGAAAAAACTTTCCCATCAGAATTTGTAAGTGAAGGAATGGATCAAACTCGTGGTTGGTTCTATACACTTCTTGCAATTAACACTTTGCTTTTTGGCAAAGCACCATATAAACGTGTTTTGCCTCTTGGACTTGTTAATGACGAGTTTGGAAAGAAAATGAGCAAAAGCATTGGAAACGTTGTAACTCCTTGGGAAGTTTTTGACAATCAAGGTTCAGATGCCGTTCGTTGGTATTTCTATATTTCAAATGCTCCTTGGCTTTCAACAAACTTTAAGAAAGAAACAATGGAGGACTATCAAAGAAAGACTCTCGGAACTCTTTGGAACACATATGCCTTCTATGTTCTTTATGCCGAAATTGATAAATTTGACCCAACAAAAGTTGACCTTTCAAAATGCAATTTAACCCTTATGGACAAGTGGATCATTTCCGAACTTAACTCGCTTGTTCTCAAGGTTACTGATTATCTTGACAACTATGTTTCTTGCGAGCCTGCACGTCTTATTGCTGATTTTGTTGACAGCTTATCTAACTGGTATGTAAGAAGAAGCCGTGAAAGATTCTGGGCACATGGTGAAAATCAAGATAAAACTGCTGCATTTGCAACACTTTATTATGTTCTTGTTAACCTTTTGAAAGTGATGAGTCCATTTGTTCCTGAATTTACAGAATATGTTTATCAAAACCTTGTAAGAAGTGTTGATAAAACTGCTCCACTTTCAATTCATATGTGCTCATATCCAAAGGCAGATAGAAATCTTATTGATGAAAAGTTGAACGAAGAAATGGAAAGCTTGCTTGAAATTGTTGTTCTTGGAAGAAGTGCAAGAAATGCAAGCAACATGAAAAACCGTCAACCACTTTCAGAAATGATCATTGCATCAGTAAGAAACCTTCATTTAACAAACGAAATGATCGATCTTATTAAAGACGAACTTAATATTTTGAAGGTTGAATTCAAGAAAGATGCAAAAGAATTTTTGAACTATAATGTTAAACCAAATCTTAAAACCCTTGGACCTAAACTTGGAAAGGGGATCAATGAAGTGAGAAATTATCTCGCCTGTGCAGATAACACTGAAATTGCAGAAACCGCACTTGAAAAGGGCACTGTTGTTCTTCACTTAGCAAGTGGCGACCAGGAAGTTTCAAAAGATGATTTGCTTATTGAACCAATTTCAAAACCAGGGTTTGTGAGCGAGTCTGCAAACGGAATAACTGCAATTTTGGACACAACATTAACAGATAAACTTGTTGAACTTGGAAACGTTCGTGAGCTTGTTTCAAAAATTCAATCACAAAGAAAAGAAGCTGATTTTGATGTTGCTGACCACATTACAATTTATCTTAATGCTGGCAAAGAATTTTCAGATTTTGCAAAGAAATATGAAAATGAAATCAAAAAAGACACTTTGGCAGATGCTCTTGTTTTGGGAGAAACAAAAGGATTTGTTAAAGAGAACGATATTAATGGCGAAAAAATCACTCTTGGTGTTGAAAAAAGATAATGTTAAAGAGCCAAAGCATATGCTTGGCTCTTTTTTAGTGCATATTTTTGCATTGATTTATAAACACTATTTTTAAGGGGGGAATTGGCAAATGTTTATAAATCAAGTTGCATATTATGACATTCCAAGTCAAGCAAGCATTGTTGAAACAATGCACGAAGGAAGCTTTGATAGTTATGTTTTTTGTGCTCCAGAAACAATTGAATAGTGGAGTTTGATAAATCGACCTTTCTAAAATCAAAAAAATGCTTGACATGGCGGACTTTTCATATTATAATGTGCCATGCAAACTAAGAAAAAGAGGGTTTAACAATGAAACAGAACATACATCCAGAATATCATGAAGTTACAGTTACTTGTGCTTGTGGCGAAACTTTCAAAACAGGTTCAACTAAGAAAGGTGATGAAATTAAAGTTGATATTTGCAACAAATGTCACCCATACTTTACTGGCGCACAAAAAATTGTTGACGCTGGCGGAAGAGTTGATAAGTTCAACAAACGTTACAATAACCAAAAGTAGCTATTTTTTAGTGGTGCAAGATTTTTTCTTGCACTTTTTATTGTGTGTTTAAATTTTTTGCAAGAGAAAACGAGCAAAAACTAAACGCACAATTTTTATTTTATGGTGGAAAAATGAAAGTTTATCAAATCTTAGAAAGGGTTAAAAAAGAGCTTGAAAGTGTCAATATTTGCGATAGTGCCGAAGCTGAGTGGCTTGTTGCTCTTGCAATTGGAGCAAACCGCACAGCATCACACAGCACAAGAGAACTTTCTTGTGAAGAAGAGACTCGCATTTTAGAGTTTTTGAAACAGCGAAAAACACATAAACCGCTTGCATATATTGCAAAAAATGCCGATTTTTATGGCTATTTGTTTAATGTGAATGAAAATGTGCTTGTTCCACGTCCTGAAACTGAAGAACTTGTATGTCTTGTTTTGAAAAATATTAAAAACGGGGAAAGTGTTCTTGATATTGGAACGGGAAGTGGTGCAATTGCAATTGTTCTTGCTAAAGAGTCAAATGCAAAAGTTACAGCGGTTGATATTTCAGAAAAAGCACTTTCAGTTGCAAAAGAAAATGCAAAAAAACTTGGAGCAAACGTTGAATTTGTGCTTTCAGATTTGTTTGAAAATCTTGAAAACAGAGTGTTTGATAAAATTGTTTCCAATCCACCATATATTTCTGAAAAGGAATTTCAAACACTTGATATTGATGTGAAAAATTTTGAGCCAAAACTTGCACTTGTTGCAGAAAATAATGGGCTTGAAATTTATGAAAGAATCATTAATCAAGCAACAAAGCACTTAACAAAAAATGGCGAAATTTATTTTGAAATTGGATATTTGCAAGCAGAACAAGTAAAAAAGCTGCTTGAAAAAGATTTTGAAAATATAAAAATTTATAAAGACCTTGAAGGCAAAGATCGCATGGTTTCTGCATCAAGGAAAGGAGAAAACAATGTATGAGAAATTGAAACAACTTAAGCTTAAACTTAAAGAGCTTAATGAAACTCTTGCAGACCCAAGCATTTATAACGACACAAAACACTATCAAAAAGTTGCAAAAGAACATGCCGACCTTGCACCAATCATTGAAAAATATGATGAATATTTGTCAGCCGAGCGTGATTTTCATGATGCAGAAGAAATGAAGAAAACTGAAACTGATAAAGACATGATTGCAATGCTTGATGAAGAATTTCATATTGCAAAAGAAAAGATGTCAGAAATTGAAAAAGAGCTTAAAATCATGCTTCTTCCAAAAGATGAAAACGACGAAAAGAACGTTATTGTTGAAATTCGTGCGGGTGCTGGTGGTGACGAAGCTGGTCTTTTTGGTGCTGAGCTTAAAAGAATGTATGGATTGTTTGCACAACGTCATGGTTTCACAATTGAAGAACTTGACGGAAACTATACCGAAGCTGGTGGAATTAAAGAAGCTTCTTTCATGGTGAAGGGAAAGGGAGCTTTTGCAAAACTTCGTTTTGAAAGTGGTGTTCATCGTGTTCAACGTGTTCCAGAAACTGAAAGTCAAGGACGTGTTCACACTTCAACAGCAACTGTTGCAGTTTTGCCAGAAGCAACAAACGTTGAAATTGATATTAATGAAAAAGATCTTCAAATTGATACATATTGTTCTGGTGGCGCTGGTGGACAACATGTTAACAAAACTGAATCTGCAATTCGAATCACACACCTTCCAACTGGAATTGTTGTTGCTTGTCAAGACGAACGTTCGCAAATTAAAAACCGTGAAAAAGCAATGAACTGGCTTAAAGCAAAACTTTATGATTTCTATCAATCACAAGCCGACAAAGAATATGCTGAAGCTCGTCGTTCACAAGTTGGAACAGGAGATCGATCTGAAAAAATCAGAACATATAACTTTCCACAAAACCGTGTCACAGACCACAGAATCAACTTGACACTTTATTCGCTTGACTCGTTCATGAATGGTTATATTGATGAAATGATAGAAGCTCTTCAAATTGCACGTCAACAACAACTCCTTGCTGCAAACTCTGACAATTAGGCTGTAAACTTTGCTTAAAGGCAAGGTTATACTTAAATATGTAAAATAAAAAAGCACTTCGTTTGAAGCGCTTTTCTTTTTAAATAAAAACAGCAAAATAGTTTCAAAATTTTTAAAATATGATATAATAAAAATATGGTAAGTGAAAAGATAAAAGAAAAAGTGAAACTTTTGCCAGCATCGCCTGGTGTTTATATCATGCACGATAAAACTGGTAAAGTTATCTATGTTGGAAAAGCAAAAAAACTTAAAAACAGGGTTAAAACCTATTTTGACTCTAGCCAGAAAACTCAAAAAACATATGCTCTTGTTTCAAATGTTGAAGATTTTGAATATATCTTAACAAACAGCGAACAAGATGCTTTTTCACTTGAAAGCAATCTTATTCACAAATATAAACCACGATATAACATTTTGCTTAAAGATGATAAATCCTTTCCGTTTATCAAAATCAATATGAAAGAAAAATATCCACGAGTAATGGTTGCAAGGCGTCCTAAACGTGATGGCTCGCTTTTGTTTGGACCATATGTGACAGGCATTCGTATAAGCGAGATGATGGGGCTTATCAAATGGGCATATCCAATTCGTTGGTGCAACACAAATTTTGATGGCAAAAAGCCAGCGAAACGGCCATGTCTTCATGGTGAGATTGGGAACTGTTTGGCACCTTGTGCTTTCCCAGAACGTGAAAAAGAATATCTTGATAACATTCAAAAAATCATAAACTTTTTGAATGGCGACAATAAAGACATTAAAATTCAACTTGAAAAGAAAATGAAGTCGCTTGCAAGTCAAATGCGATTTGAAGAGGCATTGGAAGTTAAAAATTTGCTTTCAGCTCTTGATATTCTTGATGCACAGATTATTACAACTCTTACAAGTTCTTCAAACATTGATGTTTTCACACTTGCCTCATCTGATGAGCTTTCTGCTGTTAATGTGATGAAAATCAGAGCAGGAAAGAATATTGGGCAATTTAATTTCCCAGATGAAGAAGTTGTTGGTGAAAAGTCGGAAATTTTGCAAAGTTTCATTTCATCATATTATGTTGAAGCGCAAGATCTTCCACGTGAGATTTTGCTTGAAGAATATATGAAAGAAAGTGGTTCGCTGATCGAAAACTTTCTATATGAAAAATTTGGCAAAAATGTTAAAGTTTTGTTTCCAGAAAAGGGAATAAAGCGAAAACTTGTTGATAATTCGGTTAAAAATGCCGAGAACTTTGTGTTTGCTTCTCGTGACAAATTTGAACGTCATAAAAAACTTACAACTGATGCACTTAAAGAGCTTTCAGAAATTTTGAAACTTGATAAAATTTATCGCATAGAAGGTTATGACATATCAAACATCAGTGGAACAAACAATGTTGCAAGCATGGTTGTTTTTGAAAATGGCGAACCTGCAAAAAAAGAATATCGCAAGTTTAAAATCAAAACAGTTGAAGGTGCAAACGACTTTGCATGTTTGCAAGAAACTTTGAAACGCAGGCTTCAAAGTTTGAAAGATGGTCAGAAGAATCTTGACACAAAACCCGACCTTATTTTGATTGATGGTGGACTTGGGCAACTTCATAGTGTTAAAGAAATTATCAACGAGTTTAACATGGACATTCCGGTTGTCAGCCTTGCAAAACAAGATGAAGAAATTTTCACAACATCGTCTTCAGCTCCGATTCGTCTTGAAAAAAACAACTATGCACTTCGTCTTTTGCAACGTGTTCGTGATGAGTCTCACCGTTTTGCGGTTCTTTATCACAGAAACCTTCGTGGGCAAAGTTTAACAAGCTTTTTGCAGGAAATTCCGGGCATTGGAAAGGCAACAAGCGAAAAGATTTGGAAACACTTTAAAACAAAAGAAAACATCTTTAATGCACCGCCTGAAGCCTTTGCCGAAATCGAAGGAATTTCAGAAGCTAAAGCCATTGAAATTTATAATGGCATTCATAAAGAATAACTTATGTCACTCTTTTTCATAAAAATGTAAATTATATGATAAAATCAAACTGCAATAAAACTAAATGGAGAAACGACATGGATTTATTCGGGGAGATTTTTGAAAATATTTATAACTATTCACAGGAAAATTTTAGAATTTATGAAAAGTCTAGCATTTGGTATGAGTATTTGTTGGGAAACGCGAAAAATCATTGTATCAAGTGTTTAAATGAGTTGTTTAAGATTTATTATTTTAATAAACTTCCAATACTGCCTAAACATGCTTATTGTAAATGTTATATTATACCTTTGAGAAAACTTTATGTTGGGCAAGCAACATTGGCAATGGGAAATGGAGTTGATGTGTACTTATATAGGCATCATAAACTTCCAAATAATTATATTACTAAAGGGGAAGCAAGAAAACTTGGATGGAAACCAATCTTTGGAAATCTGGATCAAGTTGCTTCGGGATTTGTTATTGGTGGAGATGTTTTTTATAATCGACAAGGCAAATTGCCTGATAGCCCGGGAAGAGTGTGGTACGAGTGCGATATAGATTATCTAGGTGGTTATAGGAACAATAGCAGAATTATTTATTCAAATGATGGATTGATTTTTAAAACGGATTGTCACTACAAAAGATTTATTTCGATTGAAGGGAGATAAAATGAAAAAGATTGTATTTTATAGAGACGAATTTAAGTGGGCAGAAGAGTTTTATTCGATTATAAAGCGAAAGTTGTTGTTGCCAAATTGGTTTGGAAACAATCCTGATGCTCTTTGGGATATGCTAACAGGATTTATTGAAACGCCAATTGAAATTGAATTTGTTGGTTTTAACAAAAAGGAAAATGACTATAATGGCGAAGTTCTTTCGCAAATTCTAAAATGTTTTAAAGATGCCGAAAAAGCAAATCCAACAGAATTCAAAATTAAGTTTAAAGATGAATAAAAAACACTGAGAAAATTTCCCAGTGTTTTTTTTGTGAATCTTTTATTATTTTTTATGCTTATTTTTGAGCAAGTTTTACATATTTTTGATAGCGATTTTTTGCATAGTTTTCAGCTGCAGTGAAAAGTCGGTTTGCAGTTTCTGGATTGTTTTTTGCAAGTGTGAAATAGCGAGATTGAGTTTTGATGAAATCGGCATATGCCATGTTTGCAAATGGTGGGTCGTTCACAAGTCCAGTTTGTGGATTATAACGATATAAGTTCCAATATCCTGACAAAACAGCATTTTTTTCTTGCTCTTGAGCGGTTGACATGTCTGTTCCGTGGTTGATGCAAGGACAATAGGCAATGACAAGTGAAGGTCCGTCAAATTCTTCTGCTTCTTTTAATGCTGTGATTGTTTGTTGCATTGATGCACCCATTGAAACAGAGGCAACATATACATTTGGATAGTTCATTGCAATTGCACCAAGGTCTTTTTTCTGTGTTGTTTTTCCGCCAGCTGCGAATTTCGCAACAGCACCCATTGGGGTTGCTTTGCTTGCTTGACCGCCAGTGTTTGAATAAACTTCAGTGTCAAGAACCAAAACTCGAACTTTTTCGCCAGAGTGGAGAACATGGTCAAGCCCGCCAAAGCCAATGTCATATGCCCAGCCATCTCCACCGATGATCCAAACTGTCGAGTCAAACAAACTTGCAGAAACACTGTAAAGATTTCTGATTGTTTGGTTTGTGGTTTCAGAAATGAGTTTTGAAAGCATTGATCTAATTTTTTCTGCAAGGCTGTCATCTTTTTGTGGTTGACTAAGCCACAAATCAAAATCTTTTCTAAGTGCAAGTGGAATTGATTTGTCGGCAAGTGCAATGTTTATTTGTGAAACAAGATATTCACGATTTTTGTTTGCAGATTTTTTAAGACCAAGCCCGAATTCTGCATTGTCTTCAAAAAGGCTGTTTGCCCAAGCAGGGCCATGTCCATTTTTGTTTTTTGCATATGGGCAGGTTGGGGAAGATCCGCCATAAATTGAAGAGCAACCTGTTGCATTTGCAATGATCAATTTTTCACCATAAAGCTGTGTTAAAAGTTTGATATATGGTGTTTCACCACAACCAGCACAAGCTCCAGAAAACTCGAAGAGTGGGCGAGCGAACTGGCTTCCTTTGATTGTTTCTTTTTTGAAAATTGTTTGAACATTTTCAATATCTTTTAAAACATTATAGTTTTTATTTTCGTTTTCAATGATTGTCTCAGGCAAAACCATTTCAATTGCTTTGTCTTTTGCGGGGCAAACATGTGCACAATTTCCACAACCCGTGCAATCCATTGGGCTGACCTGCATTTTGAAGTCATAGCCTGGAACACCAAGAGCAGGAACTGCTCCAACGGCTTTGCTTTCTTTGCTTCCAGATTTCACAAGATATGGACGAATGCAAGCATGTGGGCAAACAAGTGAACACATGTTGCATTGAATGCAGTTTTTGCTGTTCCAGCAAGGAAGTGCGGTTGCAATATTTCGTTTTTCAAACTGGCTTGTTGCAGTTGGAACTTCACCGGTTGGAGACATGTCTGAAACCTTCAAAGTGCCACCTTTAAGCATGGTGATTGGTTTGATATATTGGTTATAATATGCATTGTCAACCTTGCTTGTTTCTGGCAAAACTTGAACATCTTTCCAAGAAGAAGGATATTTAACTTCATGAAGGCAGGCAAGGGCATTGTCAATTGCTGTCATGTTCATTTGAAGAACATGTTCACCTTTTGATGCATAAGTCTTTTTAGCAGAAGATTTTATCATTTCAATTGCTGTTTTCATTGGCAAAATGTTTGCAAGTGCGAAGAATGCAGTTTGCATGATAAGGTTGATTCTTCTTCCAAGTCCAACTTTTATTGCAAGGCTTTCGGCATCAATAACATAGAAATGAAGTCTCTTTTCTGCAATTTGTTTTTTAACTGATGATGGAAGTTCTTTTTCAAGTTCTTCATCGCTCCAAGGTGCATTTAAAAGGAAAGTCCCACCAGTTTTAATACCTTCAAGAACATTAAACTTTGAAAGGAAAGACTTATTGTGGCAAGCAATAAAGTCGCTTGACGAAATAAGATAAGGTGCGATAATTTTGTTTTTAGACAAACGAACGTGTGAAGTTGTAACACTTCCAGACTTTTTCGAGTCGTAAACAAAATAGGCTTGTCCATTTAATTTTGCTTCTTCACCGATGATTTTAACGGTGTTTTTGTTTGCTGAAACTGTTCCGTCTGATCCGAGTCCGAAGAACTTGCAACAAATCTCGCCGTTTGAAAGGTCTAAAACATGTTTTCTTTCAAGAGATGTGTTTGTAACATCGTCTTCAATTCCAACAGTAAAGTGGTTTTTAGGTGAACGCTTATACATGTTTTCATAAACTGCCAAAGCATCGGTTGGGGTGAAATCTTTGCTTGAAAGCCCATATCTTCCGCCAAGAACTGGAATGTTAACTGAATATTCATTAAGAGCAGAGATAACATCAAGTGCAAGTGGTTCGAAAGTTGCACCGCTTTCTTTTGTTCGGTCGAGAACTGTGATGATTTTTGTGGTTTCAGGAATTTTTGAAAGAAGTGCACGGCTGTCAAATGGGCGATAAAGTCGAACTTTGATTGCTCCAACTTTTTTGCCTTGTGATGCGAGATATTCAGCAGTTTTGATCACCGTGTCAGCACCAGAGCCCATTGCAATAACAATTGTTTCGGCATCTTTTGCACCATAAAATTCAAAAGCGGAATATTTTCTTCCGGTTGCCTTGTAAAAGTCTTTAAAAACACCATCAACAATTTTTGGAACGTTGTCATAAAAAATGTTTGAAGCTTCACGTGCTTGGAAGAACACATCTTCATTTTGTGCAGTTCCACGTTGGGTAGGTTTTGATGGGGAAAGAGCGCGATTTCTGAAACGAGCAATTGCTTCATATGGTGCAAGTGCTTTTATGGTTTCTTGATCAATCTCTTCAATTGTGTTGATTTCATGTGAAGTTCTGAAACCATCAAAAAAGTGAACAAAAGGAAGGCTGCATTTCAAACTTGCAATGTGTGAAACAAGTGCCATGTCTTGTGCTTCTTGAACAGAAGAACTTGCTATAAAACAAAATCCTGTTTGTCGTGCACCCATAACGTCACTGTGGTCGCCGAAAATTGAAAGTGCATGAGTTGCAACAGTTCGAGCGGCAACGTGAATTACGCATGGCAAAAGTTCGCCAGCAATTTTATACATGTTAGGAAGCATTAGCAAAAGCCCCTGAGAAGAAGTGAAGGTTGTTGCTAGACTTCCGCCAGATAATGCGCCATGAAGAGCACCGGCAGCGCCTGCTTCGGATTGCATTTCTGTAAGGCTTACGGTTTCTCCAAAAATGTTTGTTTTGCCTTTTGCAGAACAAGTGTCAACATTTTCTGCCATTGGTGAAGATGGAGTGATTGGATAAATCAGCGCCATGTCTGAAAGTTGATATGCCATGTTTGAGCAGGCAGTGTTTCCATCGGTTGTGATAAACTTTTTCATTTTTCATTTCCTTGTTTATTGATTTATAAAATAATTATATTCTTTTTACAAATTTTAAGTCAAATGTTTGAAAATGCTTTATGTTTTTTTGCTTAAAATATTTTCAAATCGGTCGGTGGTGTGTTATAATCTTTTTGGAAGTAAACAAATGGAAAGAATTAAACTCACAATTGAATATGACGGAACAAATTTTTCGGGATATCAAGTTCAACCAGGAAAGCGAACGGTTCAAGGTGAAATTGAAAAAGCACTTGAAAAAATCTATCAGCAAAAAGTTGAAACTTTTGCATCGGGAAGAACCGATGCCGGGGTCCACGCATATGGTGCAGTTTTGCATTTTGACCCACCAAAAGAGTTGAAAAATCCTAAAATTCAAGAAAGTATTAATGCATATTTACCTGAAGATATCAAGGTTATGAACCTTGAAAGGGTTGATGAAAGTTTTGATGCTCGTTTTTCTTCGAAAAAAAAGACATATGTTTATAAGTTCTATCTATCAAAATTTGAACGTCCACTTTTAAGAAACTATGCATTGATGGTTGATGATCGAGTTGATGTTGAAAAAATGAAGCAAGCATGCAAATATCTTGTTGGTGAGCGAGACTATAGAAGTTTTGTTGCAAGGAAAAGTGGAAAGACAAATTTTGTTCGAACTATTTATAGTGCTGATATTGAAAAGATTGCAGAAAATGAATATCAATTTAAAATTTCAGGCAATGGTTTTTTATATAATATGGTGCGAATTATAATGGGAACGCTTATAAATATTGGGCTTTCAAGAAATCAAGTTTCAGACATGGAAAAAATAATTGAAGCTAAAGACCGAACAAAAGCTGGCAAAACTGTAAAAAGTTGTGGACTATATTTGCTTTCGGTTGACTATGGTGAAAAATTTTAGAAAAAAATTGAAAAAAATAAAAATTATTATTGACTTATTTGATAAATTATTATAGAATAACAAAGCGTATGATAAATTTCAATGATTGTGTCTAACATCTCGGGCAAAGTCGTGGAAAGTATACAGAAAAGGGAAAGGATAAAGATAATGAAAACATACATTCACAATCCAGAAAATAAATCAACAAAATGGTATTTGGTTGACGCAACAAATATGCCTCTTGGAAGACTTGCAAGTCAAGTTGCTGCAATTCTCCGTGGAAAAAATAAACCAGAATTCACTCCAAACGTAGATGCTGGTGACCATGTTGTTGTTATCAATACTGATAAAGTTGTTTTGACTGGTAAAAAAATGGAGCAAAAGTATTATAGATACCACACTTTGTATATTGGCGGCCTTAAAGAAATCCAATACAAAGAAATGCTCAGAGAAAAATCAGACAAAGCTGTTTACGAAGCTGTTAAGGGAATGCTTCCAAAAAATCGTATCGGCAGACAAATGATCAAAAAATTAAGAGTTTACAAGGGTGCAGAGCATGAACATCAAGCTCAAAATCCAGAACTTATTAATCTTGATGGAAGGAGATAAGAGTAATGGCAAAAAAAGCAACCGTATCTAAAAAAGAACAAATCTGGGGAACTGGAAGAAGAAAAAAAGCAATTGCTAGAGTAAGAATCATGCCTGGTGAAGGTAACATTGTTGTCAACAAAGAACCAGTTGAAAAATATTTTGGTCTTGACACTCTCATCAACATTGTAAAACAACCACTCGTTTTGGTTGGCGCTGAAAATAAATATGACGTTATCGTTAATGTTTATGGTGGCGGTCTTTCAGGTCAAGCTGGTGCTTGCCGTCATGGAATTGCAAGAGCTTTGGTTCTTTCAAACGAAGCTTATAAAGCAGACATCAAAGCTGCTGGATTCTTGACACGTGACCCAAGAATGAAAGAAAGAAAGAAATATGGACTTAAGAAAGCTCGTAAGGCTCCACAATTCTCAAAGAGATAATTTTAAAGCTAATCTTCATGTTTCTAAGTGCAGAAAATATAAAAAGTTTTACACAGTCATTTATGCAAATAAACTCCTGCGTAAAACTTTTTTTATTTCTTTCTTATAAACACAAATCTTAGCTTTAAAACGGCAAAATTGAAAAAAAAGATAAATTTTTTCCGTTATGAAAATTTGTATCGAGTCGGCGAAAGAAACAACTGCATCTTTGCACATCTTTTTGGCTAAAAACACCAAACAGTACTTATTTATTAGGTACTGTTTTTTTTGTTGAAATTTGTGGTCAATTCATTTTTGTTTATATGAAAACGAACAACAGCAAATTTACCTGGATTTTTGAGATAAAACTTTAAAGTAAAGTTCCCGAAAGTATATTGTGTTACATCGGGGTTTTTAGTTTAGAGTTTTAGCCAAAAAGACGGGTGAAGGTGCGGGGATAAGTGCCGGCGGTTCGGAAGAGAGCCGGAACATAATATCGAAAACCTTGTTCGGTTTTTTTATCTCAAAAATCTATGCCAATCTGCTGTTTGACGTCTTTGGAAATATTAACTAAATTTAAAACGGCAAAATTGAAAAAAAGATGTGCCAACCTGCTGCTGTTCGTCTTTGAAAGGGCTGAATTTTTTATCTGAAAAATTAGAGTCAATCTGCTGCTGTTCGTTTTTGAATGGCAGTTTTTTATTGTGGAAAATTTTTATATGTTTTGTGAAAAATTATTTTTTGGTGGATTTTTGCATATTGTTTAATATGGAAAAAGAAAACAACGTTGAAAATGTGAAAGAAGAAAAGGATATATTTAAAGACGATGGGGCTTTAACAGGTGGGCAAAGTTGTGAGAAAAAGAAAAAACGAAAAGTAAAGAAGGGTTTTATTTTTGTTTGTGTTTCAAAGTTCTTTTTGATGTGTTTGCTTATTTTGATTTTGGTTTTGTTTCCACTTGCAAAAGTTCTTTATGATAAGCATGGAAATGAGTTTTCTGAAAAGTTTTTTGGCAAAAAGTCCCAATATCAGGGGATTTTGCGGCTTTGGAATATTGATAGTTTTGAAGGTGGAAGTCTTCCGAAATCTAACTTTCTTGAAAATGTTGCAATGCTTTTTGAAAAGAAGAATAAAGGCGTTTTGATAATGGTTCAAAACATGTGTGAAGATGAAGTTGTATCTTCGGTGAAAAGTGGAATTTATCCCGATATGGTTTGTTTTGGAACGGGCATGAACAAGTTTTTTAATGGCAAGTTTCATCGCCTTGATGACAGCATTGGGCTTTCGCTTTTGCCAAACTTTTACAGTGCGGGGCTTCAAAATGGAGCTTTTGTTGCGGTTCCTATAATGGCTGGTGCATATTCGCTTATAAGTTCAAATGAAAGAATTGATAAGGCGGGTAAGGATCCGCAAACTGCACTTTCAACACTTGCTTTTGCTCTTGCGGTTGACACTGTTAAAAAGAAAGGAACAATCCACACAAATTCTTTAACTTTTGGAAAAGGTGAGTTTACATCTGCACTTGATGCATTTTCAAGAAAATTTGTTTCATCAAGTGTTGTGTCACTTGCTGAAAGCGGGATTGTTGACAGCAAATATAATTCGCAGAGTCCATATGAGGCATATGAATGTTTTGTTCTTGGCAAATCTAACATTCTTCTTGGAACTCAGCGAGATGTTTTCAGAATGGAAAACAGAGCTATGGCTGGGAAGGAAAGTGGAGTTCGATATGAACCGATAAAAGAATTCACTGATCTTGTGCAATATCTTGGAATTTTGGCAAACAGTAAGGTAAAATATCAGGTTTGTGAAAAATTTATTGCATTTATTTTGGAAGAAAAGCAACAAAAGTTGCTTGAAAAAATTGGAATGTTTTCGGTGACAGGAGCAAAGGTATATGACAAATTGCCATTGTCGAAACTTGAAAAGGTTATTGATGATAAAATTATAGTTAAAAGCACTTTTTAACATTATTTATACAAAATAATATGTGCTAAAAGCAAAATTGCATAAAATACGGAAAAAGATGTGTATAAGTTGAAATTTTTTTGAATTTGGGGTAGAATGTATGTGTAAAAAGAAAACATGCTCTTGTTTTTCAAAACAAATTGTAAGAAAAGCGAAACTTTCAGAATTTACAACCTTTAAAGTTGGTGGAAAAGCAACAATTGTTTGTCCACGAACATCAAAAGAATTTGTTAGAGTTTTAAGAACTCTTGATGAAAGCGGAACCAAAACAAAAGTTATTGGTGCTGGGAGCAATCTTTTGATCAGTGACAAGAAGCAAAAAATGGTTTTTGTTTGCACAAAGTCGATTTGTGAAGATTTTGTTTTGGAGCAAAATTATCTTACTGTTTCGGCGGGTGTAAATATTAATCAAGTTATCTTGTTTTGCGAAAAACATCACCTTTCAGGACTTGAAAAGTTGTTTGGAATTCCGGCAACTGTTGGTGGAATGGTTGTGATGAATGCAGGTGCAAATGGTGTTAACATTTTTGACAGAATTGTTTCTATTTTAGCATTTGTTAATGGAAATGTAGTGTCAATCGATCCGCAGAGTGTGGAAAAGCAAAACCATTGGACAGAAATTTTAAATTCGAATGTGACAATTTTGAAAGTTACTTTCGAGCTTGAATTCTCAGATATAAAGAGCATTTCTGAAACAATTAAAAAGGTGACAGAGAAGCGAATGGTATCTCAACCGAAAGGTAACAGCGCTGGGTGTGTGTTTGCAAACCCACAGGGTGATTTTTCGGGAAGGCTTATAGACCAGGCTGGGCTAAAAAATGCAAAAGTTGGACACGCATTTGTAAGTGAAAAGCATGCAAACTTCATTATAAGCGAAAATGCAAAATATAAAGACATTTTAAAACTTATTCGTCATGTTCAAAAAACGGTGTTTGACAAGTTTGGTATATGGCTTGAAACTGAAATTGAAATTATAGGAGAAGACAATGAGAATAACGGGAGATTATCATACCCACAGCAAATATAGCAAAAATAATCACGGGAAAAGCACAATTGCTGAAAACGTGAAAAGTGCAGAAGAAAAAGGGCTTGCTTCATATGGAATTTCAGACCATGGCCCAGCACACTATTTGTTTGGAATTAAAAGAAAAAACATTAAAAAAGCAAAGTCAGAACTTGAAGGTTTGAAAAACAACACCGACCTTAATTTATATTTTGGTGTTGAAGCAAATCTTGTTGGAAAGGACGGCAAAATCGACCTTAAAGAAGACGAAATTAAGCTTCTTGATAATTTGATTGTTGGATATCATCGTGGAACAATAAACAACATTTATTGCCCACTTAGAAAGATTTTTGCACCAGAAAAACAAAAAGAAATCAACACAAATGCATATTTAAACTGCCTTGATCGATATAATGTTGCAATCATTTCACACATTAATACATATATCAAGGTTGACCTTGAAAAAGTTTGCAAAAAAGCAAAAGAAAAGGGCACACTTATTGAACTTAATAACAAACATATTGACTTTTCTGAAGAAGAAGCAAAACAACTTATTGATAGTGGTTGCAACTTTATTGTAAGTTCCGATGCACATAGAAAAGATAATGTTGCAAATGTTTCAAGAGTTCTTGAATTTATTGAGAAATATGACATTCCAAGAGACAGAATTGTAAATATTGATAAAATTTATAAATAAAAATACAAAATAACAAAGGAAATATATGAGTTTTTCACAAGATGTTAAAAATGAAATTTGCGTTTTGCCAGGCGAAGGAAACAACTTCGCTCTTTTGTGCGGAATGATTTTATCTGCGGGAAGTCTTGTTCTATCATCTGGTGGTGGGCTTTCTTTTACTGTGTCGAGTGAAAACACAACATTTATTGAATTTGTGAAAAAAATCATTATGAAAAGCTATCCGCAAGCAAAGTTTAATGAAACCGAGCAAAATGTGAATTTTAAACAAAAAACAAGATGCGAGCTTGCAATTGATCACCAAACTGGAAGACAAATTTTAACAGACCTTGGAATCATCAGTTTTTCAAAGTCTGGAAACTATGAAATTAATCGTCTTGGCGACAGTGTTTTGACAATTGAAGAAAGCGATAAACTTGACTATTTAAAGGGATTTTTTCTTGGTGCTGGAAGCATTTCAATTCCTGAACACCTTGACATTAATGACATGACAAGTCAAAGCAAAACAAGTGGATATCACATGGAGTGGAGTGTTCAGTCAAGTGTTCAAGCAGACCACATTTGCAATCTTCTTGCAGAGTTTGACATTATTTCTCGCAAGGTTGAAAGAAATGAAAGTTATATTGTATATTTAAAAGAAGCTGAAAGCATTTCAAGGCTTCTTGGCCTTTTTGGAGCACACAAAAATCTGCTTATTTTGGAAAATGAAAGGGCAGGAAGAGAAATGCGAAACCTTGTAAATCGTCAAACAAACTGCATTTCTGCAAACATTGACAAGTCGATCAGG
>ULLM01003274.1_pt1 | contig 18012 bp, 14 predicted proteins | sample 1951431 | NCBI WGS metagenome assembly ULLM01 (sample SAMEA4835528, study PRJEB28245) | human gut metagenome | biome: gut microbiome; material: fecal sample | place: Denmark | collected 2008
TTAATTATAAAATAAACTTGTATATTATAATAATATACAAAATAACGCTTAAAATAATATTTAATAAATATTTTTCAATTTGAAATGCACACTAAAGAAAGGGATAAAAATGAAAAAGAAAATCAATAAATTTTTGTTTATGGTTTTATTGTCGGTGGCAATGGTTGTTTCTGCTGGCATTTTTTCTTTCTCTAATAATTATAAAACAGCATATGCTTCAGCCAACAATGGTGGTGGGTTATATGTTGGAAACAATTCGGTTTTCAATTTTACGCATGGTTCGATTTCTGGCATGACCGCAACCAATGGCGGTGGTGTTTATGTTGCTAATGGTGGAACTTTCAACATGTCTGGTGGTTCAATTTTTGGAAACAAGGCAACAAATAATGGTGACAGCATCTATAACAACGGAACATTCATAATGACTGGTGGAACAATTGGCGAAACCGAAGGCGTTGGTTGGATTTATTGCAATGAAGGCTCAACAACAAAAATTTATGGTGGAACTGTTCTAGACAATTTCTATATGTACTCAAATCTTCAAACAAAGGTTGGAGCAACAATTGGTGGAAAAATTGAGCTTTCAGACAGCAATAAAATAACAGTTGAAGACTATGCAGGAACAACCCCAACTTATAAAATTAAACTTACAAATTCAAGACCTTCTGGAACAATTGTAACATTTTTGGGGAATAATACAACTTCTCCCGACATTTCAAAATTTACAGTTACTGGATATAACCCAGACTATGATATTGTAATTCGTAAAAACTCCAATGGATATTTCGAACTTGCTTTAACAACTATTGAACTTCCATCAACCTGGCAAACCGAAATTGCATCTTCAACCTATATGACAACAACTGTAACTCCAGCAAATTTAACAAGCATAAAATTTGTTTCTTCTGTTCCAAGTGGCTACACAAAAATTGGAACACTTTCAACCGGCCTTCCAGTTTATAAGGGAACAACAGCAACCGAAATTGCTTTTGTTGCAAAATCAATTTATGCACCAGTAGACAGCAGTTATTTGTTTACAAATCTTAAAAAACTTACAACAATTGATTTTGCCGTTTTTAAAACAAATAATGTTACAAATATGAGTTCTATGTTTTATAACTGTTCAAGTTTAACAAGTTTAAATGTAAGTGGTTTTAACACATCAAATGTTACAGACATGAGTTGGATGTTTTATAGCTGTAAAAACTTAACAAGCTTAGACGTAAGCAGTTTTAACACATCAAATGTTACAGACATGAGATTTATGTTTTCTAGTTGTTCAGCATTAACAAGTCTAGATGTTAGCGGATTTAACACATCAAAAGTTACAAACATGATGAACATGTTTCATTATTGTAAAACATTAACAAGTCTAGATGTAAGCAGTTTTGATACATCTAAAGTTACAAACATAGATTCTATGTTTTATTATTGTTCAGCATTAACAAGTCTAGATGTAAGCAGTTTTAACACAACTAAAGTTAAATATATAGATTCTATGTTTGCTACTTGTTCAAGTTTAACAAGTCTAAATGTAAGTGGTTTTAGCACCTCAAATGTTACAGATATGAGCTGTATGTTTTACAGGTGTTCGGGTTTAACGAGTCTGGATTTAAGAAATTTTAACACCTCAAATGTTACAGATATGTCACAAATGTTTTATAACTGTTCAAGTTTAACAAGCCTTAATGTAAGCAGTTTTAATACATCAAAAGTAAAAAACATGACTTCAATGTTCCAAGGCTGCAACCTTCTTGTAAGACTTGACATTTCAAGTTTTGATATGACTAAAGTTACTTCTTCATCAGACATGTTAAATTTTGGAACTTCGGCAGCTCTTAAATATATTAAAACACCATATAAGAACTCAACTGCAATTGCAATTACAACTGGGTCAACTCTTTATAATGTTTCAACAGAAGAAGTTGCAACTGGAGTTCTTAAAAACACAACATCAAGTCAAACATTGTCAATAAGATTTACACTTAACCTTGATGCAAATGGTGGAAGCTGCAGTGTTTCAAGTCTTGTTGCATATTATTATTGCTCGCTTACAAATGTTGGAAAATCTCTTCCAACAGCAACACAAAGTGGATATACATTCTCTGGTTGGTATACTGAAAGAACTGGTGGAACAAGAATATATGACTCTACACCTTTAACATATACAACAGCAACAACTCTTTACGCACACTGGACAGAAATTGTGGTTCCTGATCCTGATCCTCCAACGCCTCCAGACCCAGATCCACCAACACCAGATCCTGATCCTCCAACTCCTACAGATTCTGATATTGAACAAGCTGAATATATCATTTTCACAACAACAAAGCCAAGTGGACTTTCTTTAAACTCTAACTATAGCTATGCATCAAGAACATTTTTCCAAACGGGCACAACTCCAGATGTTTATACAAACGATAGTGGAACACAAGTTGCTTTTGTCGGAGGCTATGGCGATTTAATTGCTCCGACAGATTGCACAGGTCTCTTTTCAAATATGGTTAATCTTAAATGGGTTATTTTTCGAAACTATGACACATTTAACTCTACAAACTTTACATCTATGTTTGAAGGTTGTGGAAGTCTTGAATTTGTAGATATGTTGTCAATTCAAACTCCACAAGTAGAGTCGATGAGATCTATGTTTAAAGATTGTGAAAATTTAAGACAAATTGCTCTTGCAGATTTTGACTGTATTTCTTTGGGTGATGCTTCCTATATGTTCTCTGGTTGCTCAAGTTTGGGGAATAACCCACTTTATAGTGGAAATTCAGGAAATATTTATATGCAAAATGAACAACTAGGGTCTGTTCCAAAAATTAAATATACCTATAATCTTCAATATGCAGACTATATGTTTGCGGGTTGCGGTTGGGGAACTTTCTGCATGCCATTTTTGTTCACCGACAGCTTGTCAAGTGCAGGTGGAATGTTTGAAAATAGCACATTTACAGCTCTTGACCTTTCACAATTTTTGTGTAAAAATTATGATTTTTCAGATATTTGTGGAGAAACCCAATTGAGCGTTGAAGCAATTTCAACACCAAGGGGTTGCAATCCTAATAATTTCATAAACAGCAACTTTAATGGTACTTATTATCTTGCAAACAATGGTTCTGATGATACTGTTGATGTTTTTGATCAGGCCGGGATTGAAAATCTTGTTATTCCTTTCAGTTTGTGCCTTGTGTCCAGTGATGTATCGGGAAGCTATGGAGGATGTATGTATAGAGTTTATATTACGGAGTATCGTGATAGCGAAATTGAATATTTAATTGAAAAACTTTGTAATTATAACGTGATGCTTAGTGGCTCTAAAAATGATTTCAACTTTCAAACATATCACATTAGCAATCATGATCTTTATTATATCATTCCACACCCAACTAGTGATTATGATGAAACTGGATCTGAAGAAGGTTCATTTGCAGGTTTAATTGGTAATATTGGAGCACTAAAAGATGATTTGGTTTATGGTGATTTCATTGGCCGTTGGGATTTAGCTAATATGAACAATGTTGAAGTTATAACTTGGCATGATGATGAAATTCCTGCAATAACCCTTCATTCGGATGGCGGAGATGTTTTCGGTGGAACAACACCATATCAAAACTGGTATGATGGTCCAAGACATCTCTTTGCTAGAATTCGATATTTGCCAAGTGTTCACTTCACCGACGGAAGGATTTTTGTTGGCTGGACAGATGCTCTTGATATGGGAGTTGATGTTACATATTTCACCAATATTGCTCGACTTGACGGGTCTGGTGGAGATTGGTGGGAAAATGGTTTAAAAGTTCAAACAAAATCGGTTGATGATTATATTAGAAATGAATATTGGACATTGCCAGCTGCAACAACATTTTTGCAAAGCAAAGAAGAAAGCGTTAATGATTTGATGCAACTTTACAACGAAAACAAGCAAGATATTCTTATTCCAGAAGACAAAAAGGTTACAATCACTGAATTAAAGATTGATAAAATCGCATAAAAGAAAAGAAGCACGAAAGTGCTTCTTTTTTTTGCTCCACATCTCTACCGAACCGGCGGACGCCATAACAGCACAATTGTTCGCCTTTTTGGCTTTGATTTTTTATGTGGGATCAGATTTAATATTAAATTCCCCAACTTTTCACTTTTCACTGGAAATAAAATAAACCCCTTTGTTGAAAAAAATGAATTCCATTATTAAAATTTTAAAATCCAATTAATATATGTTTGAAGAACGTGAAGAAGCAGATTGATTTAGATTTTTGAGATAAAAAAAACCAAACAGGCTTCGCGATAGTATCTTGTGTTACATCGGGGTTCTTGTTTGGGATTTTAGCCAAAAAGACGGGTGAATGTGTGGAATATAATGGGGTCCCCACAAAATTTCAAGGAAGTTTTGTGGGGAAAGGAGAAACCATGTAACAAATGAAGCTTTTTAGCTTCGCTAAAAACGAATTATTAACATGTGTTTCGACGCTCCGGCGGTTCGGTAAAGAGCCGGAACATATTGTTTTGCTATTATGTGAGTGATAACGAACTATCATGCAAAACTTGCCTTGCTAGGGGAAGAAAGAAAATAAGCACATAAATATTTTTACTCTTCACGTATTTTTACTTGTAAAGTAGAAAGAATTTTTATTTTTTAATTTGATTGTATATCCCTAACTCTTCACTCTTCACTCTTCACTTTTCACTGGAGATAGAAAAAAAGAAGCACTTTCGAGCTTCTTTTTCTATCTCCAATTGCTTCTGTCATCAATACGTTTACGCATTTTATAGCGATAGAAAAGCCCATATTTTCGTTTTGCATCTTGCTCGGCCTTTTCATAACGGTTGATGTTTCGGTTAACGGTTTTGTAAAAATCTTCTTCGTTGTGATATTTATATTCAAGTTTTTCAAGCATTCTAATTGTGTATCTTTGTGCGTCACGCTCAACTTCTTGATTGTTATACATAATCGCATCTTCGGTTGCAGAAACATAGCCGGAAAAGTTGGTTTTCCAACGTTTTTCACGAAAGTTCCACCAGTGTAAGTTCTTTTTTGTGATGGCAACATATTGTGTTGCATGTCTTCCTTCATGAATAATTGTTTCAAGAGCATGGAAACGAAGCCCTGGGTCAAGAATAAGATTTTCATGGACATATATAAGTTTTTTGCCATGAACAACTGAAAACATTCCAAAACAATTCCAGTTTGCATTTTCATGGACAACAACAGGAATCGGGTCACGATGGTTCTTTTTTGCAAGTTTGTTTTCAAGTGCTTGTAAAATTTCAAGACGTTTGACCGAACTGTATTTTTTCCATTTTCTAAGTTTAAATTTGTTATAAACGAAAAGCATATTTTTTCTCCATGCATATGTTACAATATTTTCTTCAGTTTGTCAAAATAATTTGCCGTGTGCTTGTGTTTTCTTTGTATTTGGTGTAACATTATGGCATGAAATATCAAATTGTTGGTGATAAAATTGTTTTTAAAAAGAACGAAGACTTCGATGCAAAGTCAATTTTGTCTTGCGGGCAAATGTTCCGATTTTTTGAAACAGAAAACGGTTTTGACGTGATCACAGGAAAGAACCTTGCTCACATATATGAAGAAGGGGATAATGTGATTATTGAGTCTAATAATCCTGAGCGATTTGTAGAATTTTTTGACCTTGACACTGATTATGGTGAAATAAAACAGAAGCTATCAGCCGAACCAATTTTGAAAGATGCAATTGAATTTGGAAAGGGAATAAGAATCGCGAAAGGTGAACCTGAAGAAATAATTTTTCAATTTATTGTTTCACAGAACAACAATATTAAACGTATTCAAAAAATCATTGAAAAAATTTCTGAAATTGGCGAACCGATAAATGAAAAATATAAAGCATTTCCATCTGCAAAAGTTTTAGCAAAAATGCCAGAAGAGTTTTTTAAAAATCTTGGTGCTGGATATCGTGACAAATTTTTAATGCAAACAGCAAAAATTTTAAGCGAAACAAACATTTCTGAAAAACAACTTTTGCAAACAAAAGAACTCGATATCTGGCTTCAGTCTTTGCCAGGGGTGGGGCCAAAGGTTGCATCGTGCATTTTGCTTTTTGGCTTCAACCGCACCGAGTGTTTTCCGGTTGACACTTGGATTGAAAAAGTATATCGAAAATATTTCTATAAAGGTGAAATGACAAGACCAGAGATAAGTGCGTTTTTGTCAGATAAATTCGAAACTATGTCTGGCATAGTACAGCAATATTTGTTCAATTATTTCCAGAAAAACAAAATTGAAATCTAGCAAAAACCAGGTGAAAATGGCTGGTCATTTTGAACCTTGTGAAAATGAAAAAGGAACAATGCAGTGGTGCAAAGTTCCTTTTTTTTGTTTTGATTTCAAAAAATATTGAACATTGTTTGTGTGTGTCTTAGGAGTAAGAAGATAATAGTTTTTAGTGTTGTTTTCAAATATGATTGTTTTTTTTAAAATTGTTTGAAATGGAAATACCATTTGAATATTGTGCGAACAAATTTAATATTTTTTTATTTTAAAAAAGAGAGTTTATATTAATTTTCTATGATTGCCTTTGCAAATAAGTGCCCTAATTTTATTTGTGAAAGAACATCATAATGGGCAAGATCTGGAGATTCTTGTGGCTCTAAGTTATATGTCAACTTCTCTGCTATTGTATCTATATAATAGTTGTTATCTGCAAGTTTACTGAATTTTAACTTGCATTCATTTATGGTTTTGTATTTTTCCCAATATTGACAATCGCTAATGCCCGCATCAATCCATTTGATATCTCCGAATTCTTGACGAATTGAATTTACAAATTTTTTGGTGTTCTCAAAATATTTTTTGCTGGTTTCGCCAAAAGCATCACTTTCGCCTTGCATCCAGCACATTGCCACGATATGAGGATTATAATTTTTGCTTTCAAGATATTCAATGGATTTATTTGTGAATTCAACCAATCCCTTGAATAAGCATTGATTTTCTTTTTTCCAATGTTCATATAGGTTGCTGCCACCATATGAATATTTAATAATGAAATATTCGTCTTGTTCTTGTCCAAGACTTTCGCTAAGACCTATTTCTGGCCCAAAAGCATAATATGACTCTACATTTGTGTGGACAAAACCGTCTGATTTATTTAATCCATTTTCGGTGTCATAGTTAATATAAACGTTCTTTTGACCAGCTACATATTCAATATATTTCTCTTCGGAAACTTTTTCTTTAAGAATTTCTGTATGTGCAACCCCAGTTGCATTTGATTGTCCTGCCAAAATAATAACTTTCACATCTTTGTTGTTTCCATCTTCCAAGGTGTCATTGATAACAAAATCAAAACTCAAATTTAAACTATTGATTTTAGGTTTTGCACTGCAACCAAAAAGAGCAATAAACGTAAAGGCAAACAAAAAAATTGTGCTTAATACTTTTTTCATGAAATTTTCCTTTATATATTTTCCTTTATTTTTTATTTATTTTATTGTAACACAAAATTGATAACAGGAACAAGTAAAAATTTAATATGAAAGCCCTTGCTTTAATAATTGAAAATTCGATTTTTTAATATTTTACGTGCAAAAAAAAGATAAGAATATTCTTTTATTTTACATAAAATATGGTTCACAAAACAATAAAAGCTTCGCTAAAATTTTGACATTTTGCTATTGAAAAGTGTGTGTTGATATGATATAATATTTTTGCATAGAAGAAAAGCATAACCAAATTTCAAAACAAACAAAAGGGGGAAAGAAAATGTTTAAAGCGTTTCTAACACTTTTCAGCGGGGCAGACGCAGTGTTTTATGTTCTGTTTGCCTTGGCAATTGGTTTGTTTGTTTTGGAAATTTTCATTCCTAGTTTCGGAATTTCCGGGGTTGCTGGGCTTTTGATGACGGTTGGTGCAATAACTGAAAGATGTATTACAACAGAAGTTTCTTCAAATGAAATTATCTTTTATATTTTTTGGTGCATCATTCTGATTGCTTTTGTTGTTGCTGCTGTAAAAATTGTTTATAACATTGTTAAAACTCATCGCAAAAACAAAGCAATGATAATTGTAAAAGGAAACAAAATTCCAACAACTGAAGAAGGCAACCCAGACTATTCGTTCTTGCTTGGCAAATGCGGAGTTGTTGTTGCCGACTTAAAGCCGTCTGGCAAAGCTGAGTTTGATGAAAAGGTATATGATGTTACAACAACAAAAGAATATATCTTTGCGGGCTCAAGAGTAAGAGTGAAAAAGGTTTACGCTCAAAAAATCGTTGTTGAAAAAATTGTATAAGGAAGGAAAGAAATGACAAATTTAGTTTATGAAGGCATGCTTGCAAAGTTGTCTCTTGGCTGGATAATTGGGCTTTCAGTTGCTGGCGCAATTTTACTTGCGGCAATAATTGTAATTTTGTGTTTGGTTCCACTTCGTTTGTGGTTTCGTGCGATTGTCTCATCTGCACACGTTCCAATGAGCAAACTTATCGGAATGAAAATGCGAAAGGTTGATGTGAACAAAATTGTTTTAACCTATATCACTGCAAAAAAGGCTGGACTTGCAAGCATTACAATTGATGAGCTTGAAACTCACTATATGGCAAATGGCGATGTTGAAAGAGTTGTGAAAGCACTTATTTCTGCACACTCTGCAAACATGGACTTGTCAGTTCAAACTGCAAAAGCAATTGACCTTGCTGGACGTGATGTATATCAAGCTGTTCGAAACTCGGTTGTTCCAAAAATTATTGAAACTCCTGAAATTTCTGCAATGGCAAAAGACGGAATTGAACTTAAGGTTAAAGTTAAAGTTACTGTTATTTCAAACATGCATATGCAAATTTTTGGTGCAGGTGAAGAAACCATCATCGCCCGTGTTGGTGAAGGGGTTGTTACAACAATTGGTTCTGCTGCAACCCACAAAATCGTTCTTGAAAACCCAGACTTGATTTCAAGCACAGTTTTAAACAAGGGGCTTGACACAGGAACTGCATATGAAATTGTTTCAATTGATATTGCTGATATTGATGTTGGAAGAAACATTGGTGCTGAACTTGACATTGCAAATGCTGAAGCTGAAAAACGAATTGCGCAAGCAAAAGCCGAAGAAAGAAAATGCAATGCGATTGCAACTGAAAATGAAATGAAGGCAAAAGTTGAAGAAATGAAAGCTTTGGTTATCGAAGCTGAAGCTGAAGTTCCAAAAGCTCTTGCAAAAGCATTAAATAGTGGAAAAATGGGTGTGATGGACTATTATAACATGAAGAACCTTCAAGCTGACACCGATATGAGAAAATCTCTTAGCAAAAAATCTGGTGACGGCGATGACTCTTCAAGTCAAGAAGGTCCAGTAATGCCATCAATGCCTTTCCCAAGAAATAGAATTAAACCAACTGGAAATAATAACTAATAAAAAGCCCGAATTAAATTGCGGGCTTTTGATTTAATTTGCATGGTGAAAGCCATGTGTATATACTTATGTATATAGTATATGTAATAAAAAAACATAATCTTATTATATAACCATAGAAAATTTGAAAACGGAAAGCAACAGATTTGTTTAGATTTTCGAGTTTAAAGGTTAAAACAAGGTTTCCGGTAGTATCCGTTGTTACATCGGCGGTTCTTGTTTGAAGCTTTAAACCGAAAAGATGAGCAAGGGTGAGGTAAGTTATAGGGTCCCCGCAAAATTTCGAAAGAAATCTTGTGGGGAAAGGAGAAACCATGTGAAAGATGAAGCTTTTTAGCTTTTGCTAAAAACGAATTAATAACATGAGTTTCGACGAGGTTCGGTAGAGAGGCAGAAGGAAAAATTATGAATCTTATTGAAATTTTGCTTATATTTGGATTTGGAGCATTAGTCATTGTTGCAATATGGCAAATTTTCTTTTCCAAAAAAAAGAAGAAAGACAAGAAAGAAAAAAAGCCTAAAGAGAAGAAGGCGAAGAAAGAAAAGCCAGATTCAAAACCAAAAGAAGACAAGACAAAACAAAAACAAGGCAGCGGGAAAGAACAGGCAAAAGTTGAACCTGTTGTGAAGTCGGCAGAGAAAAAAGACGACAAACAAAAAGAAGAAAAAAGCGAGTCAGCGAAAACTGAAAGTGTAGAAAAAGAAAAAACTCTTGAAAAAGAAAAGGAAAAGAAAGGGCTTTATGTGATTCGTCCACACACCGAATTGAAAATCAACAAAAAAGCACTAAAAAATGGAAGCAGAAATCCTTCTGTTTCAAGAGTGTTTGATAAAAATGGAAACAAAATCGAAGAAGAACCAGCAGCTCAAGAACCTGAAGAACAAGTTCATGCAACCGATGTGAAGAAAAAGCCTGTTGAACGTTTCGGAACAAGAGAATATGAATATTCCGAGCAAAATGATCCATGGTTCTTTCAAATCAATGCTCCAAAAGGAAGTCCTCTCAGAGCTCCAACAATTGGTGATAGAACACATTTTACTGAAAGATTGCACGTAAGTGAAGATGGCAACTTGTCAGGAATAACTGGTATTGGTGTTCATGGGGCGATTGCTTCTGCCGAGTCACAAGCAAAACAAATTGAGCAAAAAAACCAAGAAATGCTTTCAAGGGTTGATGACAGCCTTAGAGATCCAAATTTTGGCGAAGCATTAATGCAATATGGTGGCTCATTTGAAGAGAAGAAAAACACAAAATCCCGTGGAGAAAAAATTCTTGATAAGATTGATCCAGAAACCATGATCATTGTTGATGCGATAAACAATCCAAGACATAAAAATAATAAAACCACCAAGTTTTAGTTTGGTGGTTTTATTATTGTTCAATATAAACTAAAAACAATTTGTCACACTTTGAAATTTATAATTCTTGTGATAAATTGTTTTTTTATGCTGCAGAAACTGTCACAATTGCTTCAATATAGCAATCTAATCGGGTTTTGTCTTTTTCTTTGAAAGTTGCAAAGGTTTTGTTTTTTTCTTCAACATTTGATGGCAGGTTGGCTTTTGTTTCGGCATATAATTTTTGTTTCAAGATGTCTTCAACTTGCTCGAATGGAACCACGGTTTCTTCCTTTTTCAACTCTTCAAATGTTGTTGATGTGCTTGTGAAAGGGAAGAAGAGATTATAAAACATATATCTTTTTGTGGTTTTTGCTTCATAAATTTTGAAAGGTTGCTTTTTGTTTGATTTAAGTTTTAAACCAAAAAATTCTATGTTGTTAATTGTATATTTTTTGCCAGTCCTTTTATATGATGTGATGTTATCGCTATAAACCATTGTTTCGTGATAAAATGTTCGAATTTCAAAACTTGCAGAAACGTTTTTGTTGTTTTCTGGAGAAACAAGAGTTTGTCCTTTTAAAACAATATCGCCATTTTTAACATGGCTTTTTCCGGAATTTATTGTGCTTGTTACAATAACACCACTTACGGGGGAGACAAGATTTGAAATGTGTTCTTCTTCTCGCAAAGTTGCCTCTTTAATTTCGACAACAATTTTTACACCGTTTTGTCTTATTGTAACCCCAGAAATTTGTTTAAATTGTCTTATGAGTTTTTGCTCAATTTCTCGGTTTGAATTTCTAAGTGGAAGGCTTTTTCCTTTTGCAATTCCAAGATCTTTCAAACTTTCTAAAAGTTTGTTTTTATTTTCACCAAAAAAAATACATTGTTGCTGATTTTTGCAAGTGTGGTTTTCTTCGCAAAGTTCAACAGCGAAGATTCGGTTTGTGCAAAGAACAACCGAAGAGGCAGCAACAATAAGCCCAAGAAAAAGTCCAATGTGTCGAAGAAGTGATGAGATAGTTTCTTCATTTCCAGATCTTTTTATGATTTTAATTCTGAATGTCCTTGCAAAATTTTCTGATCGGAACTTTTTATATTCAGATTTTGGAAGAGTAACAAATAATGTGTTTTTATCGGTTCTTGAAAGGTTTTTAGCATGAAAATGCTCACGCTCAAAATATTCTATGGCGTGGTGCAAATTTAGCCCTGAAATTGATAGTGTATAAAATGTTTTGTCCATATAAAACCTTATTTAACTTGAATGTTATATATTTCTCCAGCAACAGAAATTTCACCTTTTGCAATCTCTTTAATTTCAAGTTTATCGCCAGTGACTATAAGGGTTTCACCTGTTTTTAGTGCAAGTGTAATTTTGTTTTCTGAAAGTTCAAATATTTTTTTAAACCCTTCAACAATAATCCCTTTATGCAAAATAAAATGCACTGTTGTCGTTTCAATTGCAAGTTCGGAAATGTTTAAAGATTTTAAGTTTTCGTCAAAATAGCTCATGTTTTCACCAATAAATGTTATGCAAAAGATTTGTATATAATGACTAACACCTTTGCTTGCCAACCGCTTTTTGAATGTGATAAAATATAAGTGGGGGAAGGAATAATGAAAATTGAATTTGTAAACAAAGCAACTCTTAAAATTAAAGATGTTGTGAAGAAATCAATAATCGAAACTCTCGACTATCTTGGACAAGATCATAAAAAACTTGAACTTTGTGTAATGTTTGTTGATGCTGGCGAAATGAAAGACCTTAATAAACGAACAAGAAATATTGACAAAACAACCGATGTGTTAAGTTTTCCATCATTTTCAATAAATGCTGGGGAGCTTCTTGGGAAGAAGGTGTTCATGCATAAAGATGATGTTCATCTTGGTGACATGGCAATTTGTTTGTCGCAAGCGGAAGCTCAGGCAAAAGAATATAATCAAACACTTGAAGCAGAAGTTAGCAAGCTTGCTGTTCACAGCACACTTCACTTGATGGGATATGATCACATTAAAGATGAAGACTTCATGCAAATGCAACCAGTTGAAGATGCTGTTGCAAAAATCTTAAAAACTAAAAAAATAATTTAAAGGTGAAAATATGTTTAAAAGCGGATTTGTTGCGGTGATAGGAAAACCAAATGTTGGCAAGAGCACACTTATAAATGCTTTGGTTGGCGAAAAGGTTGCAATCACAAGCCCTAAACCACAAACAACAAGAAATAAAATTTTAGGAATCAAAAACGGCGAAGATTATCAAATTGTTTTTGTTGACACTCCTGGAATTTATAACGGAACAAGCGGACTTGCTAAATATCTTCAAAAAAGCACCGAGTCGGCACAAAACGATGTTGATGCAATCATGATTTTATTAGATGCAACAAAAATAAATAATTTTGATTTTGAGCTTATTGAAAAATATCGAGAAAGTAAAATTCCAGTTTTTGTTGTTGTGAATAAGGTTGACATTTCATCTTATGAAAAACTTTATCCAATTTTGGCAAAACTTAATGATTTCCAATTTGTAAAGCAATTTGTTGTTATCTCTGCTCTTAAAAAGAGAAATCTTGAAGAGATTGACAGGGCAGTGCTTTCAGTTTTACCAGAAGGTCCAGCATATTATCCACGTGATCAATACACTGATAAAAACTTCCGTTTCATGACAGCAGAAATAATTCGTGAAAAAGCACTTTTGTTTTTGCAAGAAGAAATTCCACACGGAATCGCTGTTGAAATTGAAACTTATAAAGAAACTAAAACCCTTGTAAAAATTGGTGCATCAATCATTTGTGAAAGCGAGCGTCACAAACAAATTATCATTGGCTCTCATGGATCAATGCTTAAAAAGATTGGAACAAGTGCAAGGGAAGACATTGAAAGACTTACTGGCGAAAAGGTTTTGCTTGAGCTTTTTGTAAAGGTTCGTGAGGGCTGGAAACAGGACAAAAATGCCCTTGAAGAGTTTGGATATAACATTAAAGATATTGGCTAAAACCTAGATAAATTGGGAATTGTTTGGTGCTATGCCAGACATAAGACCTATGCGTGACATAGCAGTTTGAAAGTGCTTTTAATAAAAACAAAATCAGACAAAATAATCTTGTATAATTCCCGCTTGGTTGGCAAAAATTGAAATATATAAAGGAGAATGTGACATGGAATTTTTAACATCAACTGAAAATCAAAAGACGATTGAAAAACTTCAAAAAGGTCTTGGAAAATCATATGATTTGTTTATTTATGGAAATAAAGAAGCCGGAATCAAGCCTGGTAACATTCAAGTTTATGGAACAATTGCAGGTCAAAGAGAAGTGTTAAGGGGCAGAAAAAAACTTCAAAAACAACTTCTTGAAGATGAAGAGCAAAACGAAATGTAGTTTTATGAAATTTATCCAATTGCATAAGTTTTCCTATGCATAAAAAATTTGAAGATAAGTTTCGGCAATTGATATATGCATGATGTGCTTAATATAGATGTGAATTTTTATTAAGCATATGCTATATAATAAAACCAATATATATAACAATTATAAATAAAAACACCACGAAGGAAAAATAATGGCAGAAAGTGTAAAGACAATAGGCATTGTTTTGAAGTCGAGCCCACACACAACAGATGCTGCAAGACTTCTTGAAATATTCAGCCCAGAACTTGGGCGGTTTTTTGCTGTGATTCGTGGAGTTGAAAAACCAAAAGCAAAGCTTGCGGTTTGTGCAAGTCCGTTTTGTCTTGGCGAATTTGTTTTAGCAGAAAAAGGCGGAAGATATACAGTTACTGATTGTTATGTTCATGATACTTTTTATGATCTCGCATATAATCTTGATAGTTATGTTCTTGCAAGTGCCATGCTTGAAATTTCTGGAAAAATTTCTCAAGAAGGGGAAAGTAATTTTGAGCTTTTCAAACTTTTGTTAAATTGTTTGAAGGTTTTGGCATATGAAAAGTCAGAGCCAACTGCAACATTAATCAAATTTATAATTGAAAGCTTAAAACTTTCGGGTTTTGGTTTTGACCTTGACATTTGTGGAAATTGTGGTAAAAGCATGAAAAATGAAGTTTCTGCCGGGCTTGTATATGAAGGAAGTGGGGTAATTTGTAATTCGTGTGAAAATCACATTCAAAGTGTTCACCTTGAAAAAGGAGAGTGGGCAATTTTGAAAAATATCAATAGTTGTGATATTAATTCACTTGCAACTCTCAAGTTTTCTTCACGTGAGCAGCTTACAAACATGCTTAAACTTGCGGTTAAACAGTTCTATTTCAGAACAAACGAAAAGATAACTTGTCTTTCAAAATATTTTGAATAATCAATATTAAGTCTGCACTTGCAGGCTTTTTTTGTGCCAAAAAAGTTTTATAAATTTTTCTATATGTTTGATTTTTGATGGTGTAATATTGTATAATTAAAAACGTGAATAACAAAAACAATAAGGAGAAAAATATTTAATGGCTAAAAAATATGTTTACTTGTTCAGCGAAGGCGATGCTACAATGCGTAACCTTCTTGGCGGAAAAGGTGCTAACCTTGCAGAAATGACAAAAATTGGTCTTCCTGTTCCTCAAGGTTTCACAATTTCAACCGAAGCCTGCACTCAATATTATGAAGATGGCAGACAAATCAACGATCAAATTCGTAGCGAAATCATGAAGAACATCACAAAAATGGAAAAAATCACTGGCAAAAAATTTGGTGATAAAGAAAATCCATTGCTTGTTTCTGTTCGTTCAGGTGCTCGTGCATCAATGCCAGGAATGATGGATACAATCCTTAACCTTGGTCTTAACGAAGAAGTTGTTGAAACTCTTGCTAAAAAGAGTGGAAACCCACGCTGGGCATATGACTGTTATAGAAGATTTATTCAAATGTTCTCTGACGTGGTTATGGAAGTTGGAAAGAAATATTTCGAAAAACTTATCGACCAAATGAAAGAGAAAAAAGGCATCGTTTATGACGTTGACCTTTCTGCAGAAGATTTGAAAGAACTTGCAAATCAATTTAAAGCAGAATATAAAAAGCAACTTGGAAAAGATTTCCCATCAGATCCAAAAGAACAACTTTTCGAAGCTATCAAAGCTGTTTTCCGTTCTTGGGACAACCCTCGTGCAAACGTTTATCGTATGGATCACGACATTCCTTATTCTTGGGGAACTGCTGTTAACGTTCAAATGATGGCATTTGGTAACATGGGTGAAACATCTGGAACTGGTGTTGCATTTACACGTAACCCTGCAACTGGTGAAAAAGGTCTTATGGGTGAGTTCCTTATGAATGCTCAAGGTGAAGACGTTGTTGCCGGTGTAAGAACTCCAATGCCAATTCAAAAAATGGCTGAAGTTATGCCTGAAGTTTATGAACAATTCAAACAAATTTGCACAACTCTTGAAAATCACTATAGAGACATGCAAGACATGGAATTTACAATTGAAGACAAGAAACTTTACATGCTTCAAACAAGAAATGGAAAAAGAACAGCTGCTGCTGCGATTCGTATCGCTTGTGACTTGATCGATGAAGGAATGATCACAGAACAAGAAGCATTAATGCAAATTGATGCTAAAACTCTTGACATGCTTCTTCACCCAACATTTGATGCAAAAGCATTGAAAGATGCAGACAAAAACAACCTTGTTGGTAAAGGTATTGCTGCTTCTCCTGGTGCTGCTGCCGGAACAATCGTGTTCACAGCTGAAGATGCAGTTCGTCTTGGAAAACAAAAACACAAAGTTGTTCTTGTTCGTCTTGAAACATCACCTGAAGATATCGAAGGAATGAAATATGCTCAAGGTATCTTGACAGTTCGTGGTGGTCAAACATCTCACGCTGCCGTTGTTGCTCGTGGAATGGGAACATGCTGCGTTTCAGGTTGTGGCGAAATCAAGATGGATGAAGAAAATAAATTCTTCACTCTTGGTGGAAAAACCTATCATGAAGGTGACGGAATTTCTCTTGATGGTTCAACTGGTAACATTTATAACACAATCATTAAAACTGTTCCAGCAGATCCAAACAGCGGATATTTCGGAAGAATCATGAAACTTGCTGACAAATATAGAGCTCTTGAAGTTCGCACAAACGCTGATACTCCTGCAGATGCTCAAAGAGCATTCGAACTTGGCGCTCATGGAATTGGACTTTGCAGAACAGAACACATGTTCTTTGATCCTGCAAGAATTGGTGCTTTCCGTGAAATGATTTGCTCAGACACTCTTGAAGAAAGAGAAGTTGCACTTGCAAAAATTGAGCCAATGCAACAAGAAGATTTTGAAGGTCTTTATGAAGCATCACAAGGCTATCCTGTAACAATCAGATTCTTGGATCCACCTCTTCACGAGTTCGTTCCAACAGCTGAAGAAGACATTAAAGCTTTGGCAAAAACACAAGGCAAAACAGTTTCTCAAATCAAACAAATCATTGCAGACCTTCACGAATTCAACCCAATGATGGGTCACCGTGGTTGCCGTTTGAGTGTTACATATCCTGAAATTGCAAGAATGCAAACACGTGCAATCATTAAAGCTGCAATCAATGTTCAAAAGAAACATAAAAACTGGAAAGTTGTTCCACAAATCATGATTCCACTTGTTGGTGAAGTTAAAGAGCTTAAATTCGTTAAGAATGTTGTTGTTGAAACAGCAGACGAAGTTATCAAAGCTGCTAAATCTAACCTTAAATATGAAGTTGGAACAATGATCGAAATCCCACGTGCTGCTCTTACAGCTGGGGACATTGCAACAGAAGCTGAATTCTTCTGTTTCGGAACAAACGACCTTACTCAAATGACATTCGGCTTCAGCCGTGATGATGCTGGAAAATTCCTTCCATCATATTATGCAAACAAGATTTATGAATCAGATCCATTTGCACGTCTTGACACAACTGGTGTTGGCAGACTTATGGATATTGCAGTTACTGAAGGAAGAAAAACTCGTCCTGAACTTCACACAGGAATCTGTGGTGAACACGGTGGAGATCCTTCATCAATTGAATTCTGTCACAAGATTGGTCTTGACTATGTTTCATGCTCACCATACAGAGTTCCAATTGCAAGACTTGCTGCTGCTCAAGCAAATATTAAAAATCCAAGAAAATAATCAGGATTAATATTAAAAATAAAAGTCACCATTTTATGGTGGCTTTTTTATTGCAAAATATAAAAATAAGCATATACATTATTTTATTATACATAATTTTTATAGCATCAATTTTGAATTTAAAAAATTAAAAACAAAATTTTTAAATGTGATGTTTGACAATTAATATTTATAATGAAAATTAAAAAATATTGAA
>ULLM01016680.1_pt1 | contig 17727 bp, 20 predicted proteins | sample 1951431 | NCBI WGS metagenome assembly ULLM01 (sample SAMEA4835528, study PRJEB28245) | human gut metagenome | biome: gut microbiome; material: fecal sample | place: Denmark | collected 2008
TCGTCGTAGCCGTCCTTTAATTTTGCAAATGCGGTATCGTGTCGGGCTAACAGTTCTTCGTAGCCCGCCTGTATAAGTTCAACCTTCGTATAGCCACACTTTTTCAGAAACTCGTTTATTTCTTCCGCCGTCTTTCTCGGAACGCTCGTTCCCCATATAACGTTTTTGGCATTGCGTTCTTCTTTGTGCCTTTCTTCGTATCTTTTGTCTTTTTCCTTTCTTGACTTTGCCATCTTTTCATTCCTCCGTGAATATATAATCGTATCTATACGACGATTATATTTTACACGCTTTGTGTGCGTAAGTCAAGTGCTTTTGCGTTAGTCCGCCGATATTTTTAGTAAGAGCAGGGCGATTTCTTCTTATGGATACGAGCAAAGTTTGTCCTTTCCGAAAAGTCGGTTTCCGACTTGTTCAGCGTATCGTTTTTGAAATAGATTGCAAAAACCTTATCCTGCTTGTTTCCAGATACCTTTTTCAAATTTATTTTCAGGGCTTTTGCTTTCCGTTTTCTGCCTGCTAAGGCGGGTACACTTGTTTGTAACTCATGATCTGTTATCTCCTTTCCCGTTCACTATATATGGACATTAGCTTGCCTGTTTGCGGGGGTGTTTTTCGTAAGTTCTTGAAAACATCTCTACTTATATTGGAAAGTTTTCATCTCTTTGTTAGGGTATTTAACTGAACTTTTTCAAAAAATCCTCCTATTATAATTGGACATTTACCATGCCCTTTGGCGGGGTGTTTTTAGAAATTCGCGGTAATTTATTATTCCTCTACTACTATTGGACACTTCCGGTACAAAAGTTAATGGTTTACGGGAAACTTTTTCATTAAAACAAAGAGCCCCTCACTAAATACGGACAACAGAGAGTAAGAACTTCGTACTTTTCTGAAAAATAGCCCTCTACTATAATTGGAAACTTCGGGCACGAAAGTAAACGGTCTGCACGAAACTTTTTTCATTTTAACAAAGATTTTTTCACTTTATATGGACAATAGAGGACAAAAACTTTGACGTTTCCATTACATATCCTCAATATTATTGGAAAGTTTCAATTGCTTTGCGGGGGTGTTTTTGAAAAAATTCAGAAAGTTTTCACATTAAATAGCATACAGTGGAATTTACATGTTTGGTATGTGACTTATAGTCCGTTGTGAAAAAAGTCACTAAATGTTATAATTTATTTATCTTAAAGGAGTCGCTATATGGACATTAAACTTTCAGTTGGAAAAAGAGTTAAGGAATTAAGAAATAAATTGGGAATTAGTCAAGAAGAACTTGCCGACTTGGCAGGCTTGGATAGAACCTACATCACAAGCGTTGAATGTGGCAAACGGAATATTTCGATTGTAAATATTGAAAAATTGGCAAAAGCATTGAAAGTTAGTCTCGCTGAATTTTTTACATTTTGATTAAGGAGGAATACTTATGACGAAAACAGAATTGTTTATAAAACTTGCACAGCCTGATACCAACGGAGTAAGTCGTTGGGTTTCAGCAAGTGAATTCGTTGGCGAATATGCTGACTTAAAATTCGGCAACGGCGCATCTTGGGCGAGAAAAGAGTCAACCCTCGCTAAAAAATACATTATTGAATTTGATAAAAGCATAACGCCCGGCAATGGAATAGATAGAATCCGTCTAAATGGATTTAATGACGGGGACTATTCTCAACATATACGAGCCGACATTAAAAAGGCAATAAAGGCCCGTCGTTGCGTTGTTTTGGGAACTTCAAATCCAGAAGTAGACCATAAAAATGGAATGAAAAACGAAGATAGAGTGATGCGTAACGAAGATCAGCGTTTGGAAGATTTTCAGCCGTTAAGCAAGGCGGCAAATGATGCAAAACGCCAATATTGCAAAGAATGTATGAGAACCGGCATTCGTTACGATGCTAAGAAATTAGGATACCCCATGTCGTATTACAAAGGAGTTGCCGAACATCATAATGAACCTAACGCTTGCGAAGGTTGCTATTGGTATGACCCAATAGAATTTAAAAAACATTTGATTGAAAAAAATTAAATAATAGAAGCGAGCGATAGTTTAATCGTTCGCTTCGTTTTTATATTATCGATGTAAAAAACATTGCCACCATAGATGTATATAAAGGGATCAATGTCCAAATTGCCATAACTAAAAATTTATGTTTTTTTGCACAAATTTTAGCATTGATTTTGAGTTGGTCTATTTCTGAAGAGCAATCACTGGATTTTAGGCAATTAAGTATTTCATTTTCCGTCATCGAAGAAACATCTTTGTAGTAAGATAAGGATTGATTTTCTTTATCCCTCTTTTGACGGGGATATATAACTAATATTAACCAAGTCATTTCTAAACAAAAAGAAATAAAATAAAGACTTGTAAAGACAATCAATAAAATGTAAGAAGGTGTAGAAGGTTCTATCTCTCTAAGAATACTCAGCATGCTTAAACTGATAGTAAAAATGATGCCTATTATAGCTATAAGAATACTCGCTTTATTGTCAAATTTGTCTATTTGATCTTTTATTGTTTTTATATTTTCGTTTACCATTTCCTTAGTTTCCATTCTTCATTCCCTCTTTGATCCAATTATTAAAATTTACATTAACCACATCACATTCATAAAAACCATCATTAAAATAGTCTGAATTAGTTACGCGATGAAACCATTCTTTTTTGTTGTTGGAAAAATCTTTGATGTTATTATAGAAACAAGAATTCATTGCTATTTTTTTATATCCGTGTCGATTAGCTATAGATGATAGATTAGCTGCATCAACAACAGCCCTACCAATCCAAATTTTATCGTTTATACCAGTTCCTGAACGACCTGCTTTGATAATTAATTCATAGTCACACCCTAACCCTATTCCAACACCAATTGTTGAATATTTGTTTTCAGCAAGTAACGCGTTAAGCATTTTCATAAAAGTATTTACATAAATAGCTATATCAAAAACCTCATTTATATCATCTTTTTTTTGTGTAGAATAAATAGCATATACACAATCTCCCCGTATACCTATTTGGCTATATTTGCTAAAATTCTGAAATATAGTAATTATTTCAGAAGTAAACGCCCTTAAAAGTCTTGCCAATTTTTCATCTTTTCTCTTAAAAAGTTCGCTAGAATTTTTTATATCAACAAATATTGCACTAACCCAACAAGTTATACCATTTTCGTATGTAAATTCCTGGTCTGACGGAATCGAATCTTTGGCTTTGATAGGGGTTTTTGATTTTAATATATTAATAATGTTGGCTTTTGAATTTTTATAATTATACATTACTCTTCTCCCTTATTTTTTGAATACAAAAATATACTCGTGTTTAAATAGATATAATCCATTTTGTAAAGCACGTTGTCGCCAAAGTGCTTTTTGATTTGCTTTGCCTTTTGTTTCCTCAAAATTCTTAACTATTGTTGCTTTTAGTGTAAGTCCTTCTTGTTGCGTCGCTTGCATACAATAAAAGCCCAACGGAACTAATTGACTATTTGCATACTTGTCGCCTATTACAACAGCACAATATCGCCCCTTTTCAAGTATTGCAGACGTGTTTCTTACCACCTGTCGAAAATTATTTATAAACTCTTCTAAACTAGTTGAATTCGATAAATCGTTTTCATCTTCGCTAAATTTGATTATATCCCAATAGGGTGGGTGGTAAATAATAAATTGAACGCTGTTGATATTATAAGTCTCTAAAATTCTCTTTGTATCAAACGTTCTACTATCATCTACAAATGTATCAGCAATAATGTCTTCTTTTTGTTCGGAATGAATTCTGCCAATTGATTCTGCCGCAACGCTTGGTTGTAGTTCTATACCGATGGAATTTCTTCCCATTCGTTGTGCCTCAATCAAAGTAGTTCCACTACCGGCAAAAGGGTCTAATACAAAGTCACCTGCTTTGGTGTAACGGGTAAGTAGTTGATGCGGTATTTGCGGAACAAAATTACCGTGATAATGTCCGTCGTGAGCCCCTGAATTATCTCTTTGAGGAATAATCCAAAGGCTGTCAGTCCAAACATCCGTCAATTCTTTCCAATTTGACATATCGAGGTCGTTTATTTTGCCCATTACATATCTTCCTTAACTAAACAATGCAAGTATTCTATTGTTGAATCAGACTTGCAATCTCTCGCATTATCTGCTTTAAATCGACGATATTGTTGCATATACACTTTGTATTTGCCATATTTTCTCATTACTTTTTCAATTGTATCGAAAGACATAAGTCCTTCGTTGTTATAACTCAAAAAGATGTATTTGAATTTTGCATTTTTAATGAGTTCGTTAAAAGCATCTGCGACTTTATTCTTTATGCAGAATACACTTTTTTGGTCAGCATAATCGCGCAAGCCGGTTTTACCTTTAATTTCCGGATTATCATATCTTGCGATTGTTTCAAGCAAGTGGTAATTTGAACAATACTGACGCGCATTATATGGAGGGTCGAGATATAATATGTCGCCTGAAACATTCTTTATGAGTTCACTTATATCCTCATTATATACTTTACATTCAACCGTTCCTTGCATTATGGGGAGCGCAATAAGTTCCATTTCTTTTAATGCAGATTTTTTAAGCTTTTTAAGATAAGCCCCGTAGACAGATGCCGTATTAGCATATTTATCAATGCTATTTAACAATGAACCCAATAAAAAGAAATATTCGTGCTCATTGATTTTTCCTTGTTGTAGCCAATTCTCAATGGCAATTCTGATAGCGTCACATTTTTTAGCGTTAAAATCAGAAAAATACATCCTACGAAATTCTTGTCCTTCAGTGCCTTCATAGGAATAATTTTTATAGATAAAACCCTCAATTCCTTGCAATTGGTCTAATTCTTCTATAAGTTGCTTACAGCGTGATTTATCAAGGTTTCCATTGTTTTCAATCATATGTTTCGTAATAACATAACTATAATACTGAATGTCATTGGCAATTATAGAATAGCCTTGTTTTTTAAAAGAACCGCTTACAACTCCAGTGCCGGCAAATAAGTCGGCAAAAACCATTTCTGAAGGTTGACGTGACTCGTTGTATAGTTTTAATGTTTTATCGATAGACGTTTCCAAGAAATCAATCAATGAATATTTAGATCCAATATAGTTCATATTATTCTCCTTTTTGCAGAGTTTTTAATAAAACTCCATCTGTGTTCTTCCAACAAATATTGCCGCTTACACTACTGCCTGCAACAAATTTTGCCGCTGCCGAACTACTTGTAAATAGTATGTCTTCCGACAAAACGCGTTCACCATTGAGTATAGTTGATTTTTCTTCTCTCATCTTTACGATTGCATTAGGGCAACTTTTACTGTTTGAAATAGACAACTTAGAGTCTTTCAACAACAAAAATCCGTCATCGTTCCATACGCATGTTGCGGTATATTTATCCGTCGTAAAGTAAAGCGAGATACCGTTTTTATCGTCATCATTGTCTTTATCCAAAAAAGATGTGTGCGTAGCGGTTAGCTCATTTTCTTTATATTGACCTTCATCCTCAAGTCTTTTTCTTAAAGCGGATAATACTTCGCCTTTATAAGAGAAATGGAGAGTTCCTTGAACTCCACGATCACGATGAAGTAATTTCTTTGCTAAGGCACTTAAAGAAGTAGTCTTTCCTTGATAGAGTATTTCTCTATCGCCAGCAACAGTACAAACAATAGAATTATCGTGAATATAGATAACCTCTTCACCAACTTTTATACCACACTTAAAGAAAGAAAACGGGGATTTTCTTTCTGCAACAATAGAAGCTTCTTCCGCTATCTTTTGTTCCTTCTTCTCTTGAGCAGTTTGTGCATATATTATGGGAGTTTCGCGAAACATACCACCAATAGTTCCTAATACGTCAGCAGCATCTTCAGGTGACATTGCAAAAAACTCACGCACGCGAAGTTTTCCATTTAGGTTTTCTTTTGCCCTAAGTTCGGGTTTGAACATATCAAGTAATTTATGTACGTTTTTGTCAGCCAACCTATTAGCAACATGCAAGACTGCATATTTTCTAAACCCAAAAGGAGTACATTCGCTACGATTTAATTGTGCTAATCTTTCGTCTACGTTATCTGCATATCCAATCTTTACGTATTCAGGGAAGGATGGGTTTGTCAGTATGTAAATATATCCACCTTGTTCAGCCATATTACTTGTCCTCCTCTACAATATTGTTTTCCTTGCAGAAATCATCAAAAGCCTTTTTTGCTAATCTACTCGGATTATACGAACCGTTTTCCCATCTATTTATTGTGGCAAAACTAACTCCTAGCTTGTGGGCTAAATCTTCTTGAGACAATTTTAGCTCTATTCGAACATTTTTCACTCTTTCAGCAAAACTCATTTCAACACACTCCTCATTATTAAAAGTATTATAATACTTTTTATAAAAAATGTAAAGAGCAAGAGCCTATATTACCTTGAAAATTTTACTAGGATGTGGTATAATATTAAAAGTAGTAAACAATAGTAATTTATTTGTTGATAGGAGATTGGTATGTTCAAGATAGACCAAGCGATAAAAGATACAAATGCTGTAATATGTAAAAATATTGCCCGATTCGACTCATCTGAAAGAGGACTATTAAGTCAAAATATTTTAGGACAATTACGTAATTTTGTTGAGTATATAATATCAAAAATCATACACCATCCAAATGATGTAGACCCTAATAATTTTAGGTTAAAAGAACAGGCAATTTCTCAAATTAAAACAATGGGGCAATATCGGTTTATTAATAGATTTCACGATTTGCTCCAAAAATCCGTTTCTCATTATACAGTAGATGAAGATGGTTCAGAGCGTCTAATGCTTAAATATTATGAATATTTACTTAAACTAAAAATTTTATTAAAGAATGATTATAGCATTGATGTTTTAGAAAATATTGAGGATTTTCCGTTAGATACAGATGAACATTTTCAAGAATATTATGAGAAAATTGCTGAAAAAATAAGTCTTTACACTGGGCAAAGATGTAGCTATGATGATAGGTGCTATATACATAAAATAAAGCCTTTCTTTGTGGGAGAACGGATTTATTATGAAGTTACTTTTACCATCGCCAATGACAATGTAAGTAAATTTGATAGACAGATTGCCTTTACTGAACACGAGTTAGTAGACAATTATTCCGTAAAACTCGCTTTGAAAAATGATACGATAGATATCAAAGGTCATACTTTACCAATTCAAATAATTGAAAAATGGCAAATATCTATTCGTCCTTGTGAACTTGAAAAGTTTGCAAAAATAGTCGGAGAATCTTCAAGTATAAAGTCAAATCATAAAGAATATATGTCGTTAATGAATTTCCTTACATCCACTAAAATAAACCTTTTAGAATTGGTTTTATTGTCTACTAATCACTATAATAAGATTAAGGAAAAACTATTAGAACAGGCTAAAACAGTTTCGTTTTTTAATGCCCTTGACAAATGTAGAAATATTATTTTGAATCATTTACCAGGCGCTAATATTTTAAGATATTTATTATATAAACTGAATAATAAAATGCTTAAAAATCAACTTTCAAATGAGAATTGTGAAAAGTTATCGAATTTAAATTTGTATTACGGATGCTTGATATTTGAAGATATGCCATTTGCTTCATCTCTAATACATCATAATCCCAAATTAAGAGACTTAATTTTCTGTATCGATGATAAAAATCGTGAATACGAATTTTTTGCAAGAAAAATACGAAACAACACGGAACATCAAGGGATGTTGTTTACCCCTGCGGCAGATTTGGACTCGTTTGGAAACATTGATAGTTTAATGTCTCAATACAACGCTCATGTTTATTACAAACATTTAGGAAGAAAGATAAAAAAGTATAAAGATTTCTTTTATATATCTGAATATGCTGATGATAGCGCTGAAATTATAAAAAAACTACTAGAACTTACTCAAACATCTATCGGTGGATATAGGGCTTCTGTTGAATCTTGGTTGCGTAATTACTATATTGATTGTGATGAAAAGAAAGAAGCTATATTGCGTTTGTTTGAAAACTCATCGGTTGCTATAATATATGGCGCTGCAGGCACAGGAAAATCGACGTTAATTAACCATATCTCCAATTTTTTCTCAGATAAAGATAAAATATATTTAGCTAATACACATCCTGCAGTAGAAAATATGCATAGGAAGGTAAAAACTGCTAATTGTGAATTTAAAACAATTAAAAGTTTTTTATCGGACAATAATGACCATTTTGAATGTGGTGTTTTGGTTATTGACGAATGTAGTACTGTCAGTAACCACGACATGCGGATGGTAATTGAAAAAGCTAAATTTGATTTATTGATACTTGTAGGAGACGTATATCAAATAGAGTCTATAATGTTCGGCAATTGGTTTAGTATTGCAAATACCTTTGTTCCAACCAAAGCGATTGTTGAGCTAAATCACCCCTACAGAACTAAAAATAATGAGTTGTTAGCAGTATGGGATAGAGTACGCAATTTAGATATTGCTATACTAGAACCCTTGGTAAAGAATAAATATTCTCAAGAATTAAATGATTCATTGTTTGAGCATAATGAAAAAGATGAGATAATTTTATGCTTAAATTATGACGGGCTTTATGGCATAAATAATATTAATAGATTTTTACAAGGAAGTAATAATAATCCTGCTATTGAATGGGGAGTGTCGACGTATAAAATTGGAGATAGAATTCTTTTCAACGAGTCTAATAGATTTGCACCTTTAATTTATAATAATATGAAAGGTAAAATTAGGAATATCAAAATTGAAGATAATAGAATATGGTTTGAGATTGAGCTAGAAATAGCTATTAACGAGTTAGATGCTAAAGGTTATGCATTTTCGTTGCTTGGGCTTTCAGAATCTGGAAATTCTGTTATTGGTTTTTGGGTTGATAATTATAAAAGCACTGATAACGATGACGACTCTTTATCATCAATTGTTCCATTTCAAGTGGCATATGCTGTATCAATACACAAGGCACAAGGCTTGGAATATAAATCTGTTAAGATTGTAATAACTAATGAAATTGAGGAGTTAATTAGTCATAATATTTTTTATACAGCAATTACACGAGCAAAAGAAGAACTAAAAATTTATTGGACTCCTGAAACGGAACAGTACGTACTCAAATCACTAAAGAGAAAAGATAATAAGAGGGATGCGGCTATATTAAAGACGATATATGAACTTTAATTTATGATTATTAGTAACTTATAGTCTTTGATAAAATTTGGGACACTAGTATTTTATAATTGTTCCAAAACACTTAAAATTTAAAGAGGAAAATATGTCTAGAGACCATATAATACCAAAATTTATTTTAAAAGGATTTGCTATTAATCCAGAAGTTGCGCCTAAAAATCAAGCCGTGTTAATTTATGATGTTAAAAGAAAAGAAACTAAACGCATAAAAATAGCTGATGCATATCAATTAGAAAATTTTAACTCAGATATCACAGAAAAACATTTGGCATATAATTATGAAAACGATGTGGCAAAATTATTTCAGAGAATAAAAGAAATTGCGGTAGCTGAAAAAGAAGAGATTGTTTTTACAAACGATGAATACAAACTGCTTTTTCGATTTTTCACTATCATGTGGAGAAGAAACGATATTATAATTGATAAAGCAAAAGAGTTAGTTGAAGAATTTGAAAATATATTTAATTGCATCTCTGACGTTCCGCTCAAAGAACGATTGAGACCAGAATTTGTCGACAAGAGCCTTGATGACCTTTTTGATGAAACAAAAGAGCAATGGCTTAAACCTTTCTACGAACATATAATTACAAATACAACCAATGATGATTCAACCGTAAAAAAGAGTATAGAAAATTACAAACCATTTATCGTATATAACAAATCCTCTATACACTTTACCCTTCACAATACTTATGGAACTTTGAGATACATCAAGGAGGCAAACCAAGAAATTAGTGAACTAGATATGCCAACTTTAATGATTGAACCTATATCGTCAACTTTGTGTTTCTGTCTCGCACTAGTAAAAGAACCAATAGATCTAAATAAAGATTCTTACTCAATAAAAATAGAATCGTGGGATAATGAAGAAGAAATAAAGGAATTCTTCATAAATGGCTATATGACGGAAACAGCAACTAGTTATATAGTTGATGAAACCAACGAATCGTACATAAAGCTAAAACCTTAAATTGAGTTTTATGCGCTAAATTTTTAAGCTGAGAGCTAAAATTATTTTATTATAACCAACAAATAGTTCAATCTGACTTGCACCCGTGCCGCCAAAAGGAAATAATACGAATACCGAGACAAAATCGGGGTTCGTATTATTCTTTTCTAACGATTATTTCGGTATCAAAATTGAATTATGAATACTTACGACAACAGCCGGGCGAAAACAATCGCTCGGCTTTTTCTATGCCAAAAACAACATACGGTTGCAAGGAACGACAACAACACAACTTTTTTAATAGGCACGACAATCAGGATTTTACTCCGTTTTTTCGCCTTTCGTCTTTGCCATTGTAGCACAGTAAAAAGCGGAAGTAAACGGGAAAAATTGTTACTGAAAACTTTTATATTACCGAGAGTCGAACTCAACTATGAGTTTGGCTCTTTTTTCATTTACGCAACAATTTTGTCCTTGGTCGTTGACTTCCGTTTTTGCGACTTTAACTCGCACTTTTCATTGACTTTTTCCGGTGCTACCCCGTCTTTGCCGAAAGGCTAATGAAAAAACGGAGGTTAAATCCAAATGAAAAAAGTAGTTTATTCCATAAGAAAAGTCAGAGGTAACTCCGACTACAAGATTTCCGGTCTCGGATTTCTTAACGACGAAGGCACGTTGTTCTGTAAATGCACTTCGCAAGACGGTAAACGTTACCTTACGTAAACAGAAAAATAAAACAATTTTCAGCCTAACGGCAAAGGAGAATAACTATGAACAACTACTATCGAATCACAGCATATCACCCGGAAAAGAATATATCTGTTATTATGGACTCTTACGGTATGTTCGAGAAACTTTGGCAATTCTCGGCTTTTATGGTTCAGAAGGGCTTTAAGATAATTGCCGTCGGCAACGACGAAACATTTACGGACGGCAATATAGAAAGACAAACCGAGCCTTTGACGGATAAAATAATTCTTCGTGCCTGTTCCGCAGATATGCCGAGCGTTACGAACGGAAAAATAGAAGTTGACGGCAAATTTTACACATCAAACAACTAATTAAATTTACAATGCCAAGGGAGTTTCAACGCTCCCTTTTTTTATGCTAAACAAACCTTTATATCAACGCTGAAAAAAAGACAAACTGGAATTATCGAGTTAATTTCATTTTGATTTCTGCTGCATTGATTTTTGAGCTTACCTTTTCTTCTCCAGTAGCGACAAAACCACATTTTTCATAAAACCGTATAGCACGTTTGTTACCTTTCAAAACCCATAGATGCACTTCCGGATGAGCAGACAACTCCTTCAAGCCCGCTTGCATCAGTTTCAGTCCCACACCCGTTCCATAGTATTCTGAGAGAATGTATAATGCAAATATTTCTCCGGCATTAGGAGATTCCTCTCCGCAATTTCCATAACCAACAAACCCAATTACTTTATTTCCGTCAATCGCAACAATCAGATTATCTCGCCAACTGAACGCCATACTTTCGCATTTCTCATAAGTTAGGTTATCGAGGTATTCCTGACTCACGAGGTCAGAATAAGCCTCATGCCAAGCCTTCCAATGAACAAAGGCTTTTCCTTTGATTTCTTCGTCTGTTTCCATTCTTTTTATGATTATGTTCATATAATACGCAAAACTTTTTTTGTTTTTAATGGCAAAATATCTTGATTTTTCGTTGAAAAAAGTGTATAGTATTATCAACGAGGTGTAAGAATGAACAGACCTAACTATCTTAATGAAATAAAATCACGAATTTTATCTGCTGCAAGTGACTCTGTTTTCGTAGCTACAGACTTTACGGATATAACAGATAAAAAAACTGCAAGCGTAGGTTTGTCTCGCCTCGAAACCGACGGAATGATAAGAAGAGTTTTGCGTGGCGTTTACGATAAACCCGAATACAACGAATTCTTAAAAGAATATGTTGCACCTATTCCTGATAACGTAGCACATGCACTTGCTCGCAATTATGGTTGGACAATCGTTCCGTGCGGAAATACGGCGTTGAATTTGCTCGGATTATCGACGCAGGTTCCGGCAACGTGGGTTTACGTCAGCGACGGCACATATAAGGAATACACCTACGACAACACGACAATTCAATTCAAAAAAACGACTAACAAAGAAGTGTCTAAACTTTCATACAAAACGGCACTAACCATTCAGGCGTTGAAAGCACTCGGAAAAGACAAAATAGACGAAGCCATGCTTGACAGTTTGCGCAAATTGCTTTCTGCCGATGAGAAACAAACAATGATGTCGGAAGCAAAAACGGCAACGTCTTGGATTTATGAATATATAAGACAAATTTGCAAAGGGTAAAATGCGAAATATTGCAAAAATCAACGAAAACGACAGAAAAGCACTTTTTCATAATACCGCCGCTAAAATGGGTATGACAGATGCCATAATAGAAAAGGATTTTTGGGTGTGTTATATGCTCGATTATCTTTTTCATCGCTCGGCGTGGAAAGACAATATCGCATTCAAGGGCGATACGAGTTTGTCGAAAGCGTACGGACTTATTGAGAGGTTTTCGGAAGATATTGACCTTATTTTCGATTGGCGTGTTCTTGGATACGGAATAGACGAGCCGTGGCAAGAAAGAAGCAACACGAAACAGGACATTTTTAACAAAGAAGCCAATGCGCGTGCCGAAGCTTTTTTGCGCGATACCTTTTTGCCTGCTACTATTGCGGATTTAACCGCCGAGCTCGGTCAAAATGTCCGCTGTTTTATTGACGATAACGATCCGCAAACGGTGAAAATCGTGTATCCAAATAGTTTTTCCGATTCGTCTATTTTGCAAGAAATTCGACTTGAAATCGGTGCGCTTGCCGCTTGGACTCCAGTAAAAGAAGCAACCGTTACCCCTTTCGGCACAACTATATGCAAGATTGTTTACTCAACCCTCCACGGAAGTATTGACCGTCTTGCCAGAACGCACGTTTTGGGAAAGGTTACCATTTTACATCGAGAAGCGTTCCGCCCGGAAGATCGCCCGTTCCCTTCAAGGTATTCGCGCCATTACTACGACTTGTACAAGATGATGAAATCTCCCGTAAAAGATAATGCGCTTGCCGACAACGATTTGTTGGAACGTGTTGTGAAATTTAAGGACAAGTTTTATCGTTGTCCGGGGGCAAGATACGATCTTGCAAAGCGTGGAACAATGAAGCTGTTGCCACCCGACTATAATACGGCAAAACTTCGCTCCGATTACGACCACATGCAAAATATGCTGTTCGGAGAAAAACCGACTTTTAACGAAATTATGAATGCAATGACACAATTGGAAGCAGAAATTAACGGGGCGAATAAATAATAGAGAGAATATTTTGCTATTTAATTGCAAAATGGGAGGAATTTTAAGACACACTATGAAAAGCAATAATTTTTATTATTCTGCAGCTATTTGTGATTTTTTAAAGCAGTCGAAAGATGAAATATTGGGACAAATATGTTTCAATGATCCGCACTCAGAGATACGTTTGCAGCAAAAGAACACATGGGAATCAGAAATAACAATCCTTAAAAATCAATTGGCTGGTTTAGAAGAAGGTCAAATTATTTTTGAGTATACCATTCCGCGAATGGGAAAACGCGTAGACGTTGTGATTCTCTATGAAAGCATAGTGTATATTTTAGAGTTTAAATGCGGTGATACAGAGTATAAATCAAGCACTTATGATCAGGTTTACGACTATGCTCTTGATTTAAGAAGCTTCCAAAAAGAAAGTCATGATAAGCTTATCGTGCCAATTATTGTAGCAACAAAAGCGCCGGAGGCTGATCTGTCTATTTATGAAACAGATCGGATTATCGCACCAATCAGATGCAATGAGAACAGCATTAGAAAAGCGATAGACATTGTCAAGTCACAATATTGTGAGGCCAAGTTCGACTATGACCGTTGGCAAAATTCGGAATATTTACCAACTCCTACGATCGTTGAGGCAGCGCAAGCCCTTTATCGTGGACATAATGTGCATGAAATAACGCGAAACGATGCCGGCGCAAAAAATCTAACTATAACAACGCAGAAGATAAACGAAATTATTGATTGTAGCAAATTAAACAACCGCAAATCAATATGCTTTGTAACAGGCGTCCCCGGCGCAGGCAAAACACTTGTCGGTTTAAATGTCGCAATAGATAGGTCGAACGCGCAAAAGGGAGAGCATGCTGTTTTTCTATCTGGTAACTTCCCATTGGTAACAGTATTGCAAGAGGCGCTTGCAAGAGACAAAGTAGAACAAGGAAAAGTCGACAACTCCAAGATTAATAAACAAACCGCCCTTCGAGAAACATCGGCGTTTATACAGATTATACACAAATACAGAGACTCGTTTGTCGGCAATGAAAATGTGCCTCCGGAAAGAATAGCGATTTTCGATGAAGCTCAGCGTGCCTGGACAAAGACGCAAATTGCCAACTTTATGGCGCAAAAAAAAGGTATTGACAACTTTCAATACAGCGAACCTGAATTTTTGATAAATACACTTGATAGACACAAAGACTGGGCGGTTATCGTTTGTTTAATTGGTGGTGGACAAGAGATTAACACAGGCGAGGCCGGATTGATAGAATGGTTTGATTCTCTTCGTCGATCTTATCCCAATTGGGATGTTTATGTATCACCGGAGTTGAGTGATACAGAGTATCGACGCGATAGAACTTTGGCATCTCTTTTTGAAGGTCTAAAAATCCACACAGATGAAGACCTCCACCTATCAACGTCAATGCGATCATTTAGAACGCCAGATTTAGCGGCGTTTGTTAAAGCGACACTTGATGTGGATGTTGATAATGCAAAGATTCTGTTTAAGAAAATACAAGATAAGTATCTCATTCTATTGACGCGTGATTTGGATGAAGCCAAGGCTTGGACAAGAGCTCATTGCCATGGCACAATGCGATATGGCCTTGTCGCGAGCAGCGGAGCGTTGCGCTTGAAACCCAAAGGCATATTTGTTAAAAACGAAATAAATGTCGCGAATTGGTTCTTAAATGACAAATCAGACGTTAGATCGAGCTACTATTTGGAAGACGTTGTAAGTGAATTTGATATACAGGGGCTTGAATTGGACTATACCATTGTTGCCTGGGATGGCGATTTCAGATTTGACGGAAAGAATTGGACGTATAACAGTTTTGTTGGAAATAAATGGCAAAATGTTAATTCTGAAGACAAAAAATTGTACCTTAAAAACGCATATCGAGTCCTCCTAACTCGTGCGCGGCAAGGTATGGCAATTTATGTACCAGAAGGTGATGAATCCGATGCCACTCGTATTCCAAAATATTATGACAAAACATATGACTATCTAAAATCTATTATAGAGTAAGCGTAGATTTTGTTTTTTAGCGCAAAAACATTTGTCAATGTTATCGCCGAAGAAAACAAATTTCCTCATCGAACAGATGATAAAACATATGGATTAAGCAAATGAGTAATATCACAAATAAGAAAACACAAGCATTAGAGGCTTGTGAAAAAGTCATTAATGGCATTGAAGATGGGGTTCTTACTATTTCATCGGCACTTTTGTTGTGCAAAAAGATTGCACGTCTTGTAAACGACCAAGAAGGTTTAGAGTGGTTAAATTATGAGCACAGTGGATATCCAAGAAATAGCAGTGGAAATATTCCACATGACGTATGGCAAGTGGCTGCTAATCATGGTAAAATAGCAGTCCATTCTATGACCTTCGAATACTCGGTAACGCTCGGAACTCCGTTTGTTTCAAAATCGAATAATACGCTGAAATAATACTTAAAACTGCCGTATAGGTCGGTTAAAGCCTCGAATGTGCGTAAATACGAGAGTTGAAAAACAAACGCTCCGAGCAGAATAAACTCAATCGTAAGGGCAATCGTAAGCCCTATATTAAGCCGTTTTTGCCACTTCATACAGCACCTCCGAAACTATGTTTTTTTGCGGTATTTGCTTTGCCGTATAGACGAAATAACTTACCGCAATCACTATGATGATAAGCGATAAAATCGCGATGATTCTCTTAAATTTTTTTAATAGTTGTACCTCCTGTTTTTATAAAGATAACGCCGACAGAATTACTCCCACCGGCGTTGGTTGAATTATCGAGCGTAACGGTTGTTTCTTCGCTCCAAAACTCTTGAGTTGCGGTAGTTCTGAAAGTGCCTTTCACGAACGAACCCACACCGGTAAGCGTTACGGTGTAATTGCCGTATTCCGAGCCGACGTCGTTGAAAACGTTGGAAAGGGTTATAGCCTGCGTATAGGTCTGACCGCGTTTGAGTTGAAAAACTCCCGTGAGTTTGCCACGGCTTTGAGTGCCTATACCCGAAGTGTTGACGGTCATAGTTGCGGGTTTGCCGCTGAAAGTAACGCTTGCCGTACCCCTTACACCGCTGTCTCTCGAAGTTGCGGAAAGAATTGCAGAACTGCCTCTGAACGGCTTGATACATTTGAGCGTTGCAGTCAACGCACCGTCCGAAGTAGGAGTTACTACAAGGTAGTCCGAAATGGGCTTATCTTTAAGTGCGGCGTCATCTGACCATTCGATTTCCCAATCCACTTTTTTGTTTTCCACGGTGGAAGGAGTGATTGTAGCCGTTACGTCGTAAGAAACGCTTGCCGTATCGGAAGCGGTTGCAGCCGCATATCTCGGTGCGCCCATTGCAAGAAGAATAGGTCCCGACTGCGGTTGGTAATCGAGTTGAGACTCCGCATTGATTGTTTCTTTGGGTGTTTCGGGTTGTTTACTGCCGATAGCGATAACAAGCGAGGCGATAACTCCCGCCATAAGCACGATAATGAGCGAAAACGCCACTATCCACTTGATCGTATCCGACTTTTTGTGTTGATTAAATTCGTTATACATATTGTTTTTACCTCCGAAAATTTGTATAGAAAAAGCGACCTACCGACGGATAAGCCATCGGCAAGCCGCCTTGGTTTGATTTTTTATCTCAAAAGCATACGAATGAGGTCCTTGTCCGACGTTCTGAAAGGCTTGATTTTACACTCGTAAATTTCACCGTTTTCATCGACGTTGCGGACGCCGTAAGTGTTGCTGGTACGGATGTTGCCTCTTTCATCTTTCATTTCGTAGGGGGTAACGACAAGTTCTGCCACGTTGGAATCGCCAAAAACGATATCCAGCACAGTGTAACCGCCGAAGTCTGTGTCATTGTTAGGCGGTACGATTTGAATCCTTATGTTTTTGCCCCTGACAACACCCTTAATGAAATAAGAGAAGTAGCTGTTTCCGTCTTTAGCCGTGTAAAGCTCTCTTTCTACAAACAAGTTTTTGTTATTCATAATTCTTTTTATCCTCCTGAATTATTTTCCTTTCCCGATGGTACGGGAGATTTTCTTTGCTTCGGCTTTGGATTTGCCTTCACCGAGTGCCTTTTTGTACTTGTAAAGTCCGGCGTGATCGGACTGCGCTTGAAGGTAGCCCGAACGAAGTCCGGCCTCGTAATCCGTGAGTTCTTTACCTTCCTTAGGACCGTGTTGATGAACTTTTTCCTTGCGTTCGGATGCGTAACCCTTTGCACGTTTCGAGGGAACGCTCCAACG
>ULLM01021328.1_pt1 | contig 17026 bp, 19 predicted proteins | sample 1951431 | NCBI WGS metagenome assembly ULLM01 (sample SAMEA4835528, study PRJEB28245) | human gut metagenome | biome: gut microbiome; material: fecal sample | place: Denmark | collected 2008
GTGGCACAGTCTCCGCCGTGCAGCAGCCAGTCGGCCGTGGCGAGGGTCAGAATGCTGTCGTCGGTATATCCTTTCTGCGGAGTGAGGAAAGGAAACTCTTTTGTCTTGATGTTGCGGAACTCGTAGACGCTGCCTGCGATGTCGCCTAGAATGCTTCCAATCATGATACGTTATTTTTTATAAAGGTACTATCTCTAAAGTAAAAATGAAAATAGTAAACTGTTTTTTGAAATATGTTTGTATGAATTGACAAATCGAATAAAAAAATGACATCTTTTTTTCAATTTATCAGTGCATGAGGTGCGTTTTGTTGAAAAATTTATATATTTGCGTCACTTGACCTATATCGATGACTATTATTAATTGAAAAACAAAGAAAGATGGGGGCCTTATTTCAAATTATTGCGTACTCGCTGGGAAATCTGTTTTTAGGCGTAATCCTTACTATCGTAGGAGTTGCATTAATGTTTGTTCTGATACAATCTTGGCGTTCTAATTGTACGTATACGCCTCTTAGTTATATCACCGGGGGAATTCTTTTTCTTTTTCTTTCTTTTCAAGCTATATTGTTATGTGGCGCGGTCACCATCAAGTCGTATTCTGATGATGTGGAGCACGCCATTAACGGATGGGTGGCCAATGTGCCTTCAGATGTACAGTTTGATCAGGAAGCAAGCCAGAATGTGTTGGAGCGGATTACGGAAGAATGGCCTTTGGTGGGCTACTTTGTGGGTGGTGCTGATTTTACAGGGCATACATCTGAGTCCCTTGGACCGGCTATGGCCGAGGAGTTACGTTCGTTTATGAATTATTTCATACTTCGTCGTATCGGCTGGAGTCTCTTGTTCATTATTTGTGGTGCTGTGATTGTGATAAAATCCATGGAGCGTGTTTCACGCCGGAGTTACTCCAGCAGCAGAGGTCGCATGGCAGGAAGCAGAAGAAAACGTTATGATGATTAATCTATAAACTAAAAAAGAATAAATTATGGCAAATCATTTGGTAATCGGATTGGGAGGAACGGGAGGTTCAGTCTTGCGTGCCTTACGTAAACGCATTTATGAAGAATTTCGTTCAAACGACCCGAAGGGAAGTGCGAATATAGAATATTTATATGTAGATTCAAGTCTGGCCGATTTGAACAACGAAGAAGACTGGCAGACTTTGGGGGTGTCTGTACAATTATCTCCCGCACAGCGTCTGTCAATTAACGGTATAGGTGCAGGGGTATTGAGCAATCTAGACCAGTATCCGGGCATTAATTCATTTATCAACCGCAAGGATGAAGCCATGCTGAAAGAGGGTATAGGGGCCATCATCAGTGAAGGTATTGGCGGACAGCGCCGTCGCTTCGGACGTATGTTGATAGCCAATAATATGTGCGGTTTGCCTCAGAATACTTTTGTGGGACAGGTACATGCCCGTGTGCGTGCGCTCAAGGAAAAGGAAGATGTGGATGATGTGACTTTCCATATCTGTGCAGGATTAGGTGGAGGAACAGGCTCCGGTTCCATCGTAGATGCAGTGGCTCAGATTCGTAATGAATTCCAGCGTACGGGAGACGACCGCTCTAAATTTAAGATTCAACTTTACCTTTATGTGCCGGAAAAGATTATCCAGATTCCGGGTGGGGAAGACAGCAACCGCTATTATCAGCCGAATGGATATGCTGCCTTGCTGGAATTGAATGCCATGTCGGTAGGACGTTATTATCCTACTGACGTGAAAGGAAACACGGATGAATATGGTAATGTCCGCCGTCTGCTGAAGGGACAGGATGCATTTGACATGGCTTACCTCTATACCAATGTGAATGAGGCTGGCAAGGAGGTGAACCTGCATAAGGTGCTTCCGGGTATTGTGGGAGACTTCTTGTTCCAGAAGATTGTGGCTTCTTCCATGCAGACCAATGGAAAAATGGCTCGTCTGGAAAGTAACGAGAACAATGGCTTGCTGCCCGAAAACAATGAAACGGGAGAACCGGTTCGTAGCCGCAAGTTTATGACTTTTGGAGTAAAACGCATTGAATATCCTGAAACAGAGGTAGTGGAATACGGAGCCTATCATTTTGCGCGCCAGGCTTCCATGCAAATGCTTTACGGCTTATGGGATGAAGCGCGCGGATACATTGAGTGTACTGAAGATATGGTTGGAAAGTCTTTCGTGCACGATGTGGATAAGGAAGCCGAAAAAGAAGCGAACTTGCTGACTGACGACTACCTGATGTTGAGCAAGCCGCTGCCTTCTATCGAGAAGCACGTAACTAACTGGAAACCGATTGTGCAGGGATGGGAATTCTATGTAGACCGTTACAAACAGGATGTGCAGGCCGAATGCCAGAAAAAAGAATGGTATGAAGAATTCAATCAGCTTTGTGAGAAATTCTTTGATTCCATGTATCGTGGCTGTGGCGTGAAGAAATTCTACTTTGATTATGAAAGCCAGATTCCGGGATTTGCGGAAGAAATTTGCCGCCGTATTGAGAATAACCTGTTTGCCAAATGGAAGAATGGCGAGATGTCTATTATCGAGGTACACAAGTACATTGCGGTGCTGATTGATAAATGCGCAGAACGTGTAGAAGGCTTCAAGAATAAGATTACCAAGCGTACCACTTATCTTAATGAAGATCTGGCAGACCAGCTGGAAGCTATTCGTACGGACTGGAATAATATTGGCTGGTTAAGAGATGCCATTACCAATGCGTCTACCAAAACGTTTGGCCGTTTTGCAGATGCCAAACGTGAACAGCTTACCATTGCCACTACGGTAGCCGCTTACAGTTATGCTGTTAAATTGATGTCGGAAATCATCAATATGCTGACTTTGTTAAACAGCAATTGTGTAGAACCTTTCATGAAGGTGCTGGCAGACTTTGCTGATAACATGAAGAAGCAGGCTGAAGAAAAATGCAAGCTGAGTGATGCGGAAGGCGGAAGCATGAATAGTGAAGTGGTGAAGGAATATGATCCGAAACTGGTTCGTGACACCGTGCAGGGCTTCCTTAAGAATCAGGCCAACCAGAAGTCGTATGCCAGCAGCTTGCGGGCTAGTATTGTAGAATCAATGGGTACGACCAATGTGGGATTCGCAAGTCTGGGCAAGAAGATCAATGTCAGCACATTGCAGGAAATTACATTGAAGATCTGCATTGAGAGTGCCCGCAAGGAGATGGACGATTATTCACTTAAAAATGCCAATCAGCGTCTGGTCAATGTGAATATCTTGGATAAGTTGCGTAATACCGATTGCAGCACACCGGACAAGCGCAAGCGCTTTGTGAAGGAAATCTACAACGCAGCGCAGAGCTTCTTGCCGTTCAATGGGTCGGAAGAAGGAAAAGGTAGTCCGGAGACGGCAGCCAACCATCAGAAAATGATTCAGCTCTCTTTGCCGCTGTACGAAGATGACGATGCTTTCCGCAATGACTTTATCAAAGATTTTGGCGAAAGTGGAAAGATTCCGTTTAATAAAGACAATGATGTGTCTGTCAACTTCAAGAGCAACCAGATTGTGGTCGTAACAGCGCACAGCGGATTCCCGTTGCGTTATGTAGATAACGTTCGGGTGCTAAAAGAGAAGTATGACGTATTGGTACGTAGTGAAGTGAACCGCATGGTGATACATACGGAATCATTCTCCAAACCGTTGCCTGAACTGTTTGCTCTGGATGCTTCAGAACTGAAGAAACGTATGCGTCCGATTGTGTTGATGGCTTATACGCTTGACGGCATTCTGGTGGAACGTGAAGATGTAGAAACCGGCGAAAAGGCAATGGCCTTCGCAGGCGAGAAGAATCTGATGGGACGTGTAAGCCGCTGGATTTATGTCGGCAACGATATGATACAGACCTTGAACGAGTTGTGTAAGATGACTCGTGCGGTGGATGCCGATGCCCTGAAAAAGGCTGTACAGACTGAGTTGGAAACCAATTATAAGCATATCGAAAAGAAACGTCAGCTGATGTTGAAGATGGGTGAAACCCTCGATAACGTATTGTTGCCGTTAGTAGGCGGAAATGACAATAATCCGGAATTTGTGGCATTTAACAGAGCTGCGGAAATTCTGTGTGATAATGATTTGAAGATTGACTAAACTTAATATTAAAAAAAAGATTATGGCAAAGAAAATAGGAATTTGTGTAAATATCGATTGTGACAATTACAAGAAAGAAGTAGAAGTAGAACCCGGAGGCGAGTTTGAATGCCCTTTGTGTCATCAACCCTTGAAAGAAGGCAAATCCTCTAAAAAGGACCCTGATGACAGCGGCAAAAAGAGTAAGCTGGGCCTGATTGTGGGGGGAATCGTTGTGCTTGCAGCCCTGGGTGGTGGCGGCTATTATTTCATGAGCGGCAATACAGGTCCTGATGTTGCAGAACCTGATTCCTTGGAAGTTCCTCCTGTGGTAGTTCCGGCGGCAGATACAATGAAAGTCGATACTCCTGAAGTGAAGGAAGAGAAGACCACTCCAACAAGCACTACACCGGTGGTGATTAACGGTAGAGGTACCATCGATTTGGGTTATGCCACTTATACTGGCGACCTTAAGAATGGTAAGCCTCACGGATATGGTACGTTGACATACAAGAGCAGTCGCAAGATTGTATCTTCAAAAGATTTTGTGGCGAATCCGGGTGATACCTTCGAAGGAGAATTCCGTGACGGTAAGATCAGCGGACTGGGATATTGGAAGCATGATGGAAATGAAACTGTGGTGAAGCCATGAGTCTACGTTTCCACATAGCATGGATTATGATGACGGCAGCAGCATTCACTTTTAAAGTGGATGCAGCTCCGTCGTTTTATACCCGCTGTCTGGAAACCCTTTCAAAAGCCATGAAACTAAACTTGCCTGACCGTATGGAGGCAGATGTGGACAATGATTCTACCTGGCATTACGCCGGCAAACCTTTGCGGGTAAGAACCAATGCTTATGGAGACGTGTCTCATATCGGGTATAAGTTGTTTGATTCTCAGTGGGCTGTGGCGCATGATGCCCGTCCTTTACTTGATTTTCTGGAACGTTATGCCCTGGAGCAGGACGTGCGTCGTGAGGGGGTGGACAAGGCCGAAGAAGCCAGCCGGAAACGGGTTACTTTTATTGAAGGAAATGTGTCAATGCTTCGTAATGTAGACCCGGAAACAAATTGTACCGTCAGTGAGATAGAGCGTCGGAGTTATACTGTAGCCTGGGAAAAAGACAGCTTAAAGGTACGCTTGCAGGTTTCAGCCGATTACCAGCTGTTTACAGGCGCCAATGCCGTGGAACTGGAACAGATCTTTGAACGCGATGTGAGGAGAACCAGGCTGGAGCCTACAGAGGGTACGTTGCCAAAGGAATGGTTGCAAGGCCGCAGGTCGCATGCTGATAGTTTGTTCATTGTTAGTAATGGTTGCTATCTGAGTGACCAGATACGGTCTGACCTTTATTTGTACGAGCAGGATGGAACATTATTTCTTGTGAAGGATGTGTCGAGACCTTTGCAGAGTGTGAATAATATTTTGCTGACCGGACATTCTGAGAAGGATATACCTTTGAAATTAACCGTTGATAAATATGGTTATAATAAGTCGCAGATAGAAATCACACTACAGCAACTGCTGGCATATTTCCGGATGGAAAACTGTAAAGTTTATCTGGGTATAAAAGATCGGACCTCCGACTACATTACGGCTACACTTTTTGCCGTAAATCTGAAGATGGCCTATAATCATACTGTGAGCTTGAAATTCCCCTTAAAAATTCTTGATGGGGCAGAAATGAAAGTAGAAGGAACGATTTATACCTATACTCCTCTGCAAAATATTACGGAAAAATTTTTTATTAATAATATAAAACAGAATTGACAGTGAATATCAGATTATTATTAACCTTCATGGTCGCTTGTCTGCCTTTTTTTACGGCATTTGCTGACAATGTGGATGAGATAAAGGCTCAAATCAATAAAGTAAAGAAGAGCAGTTCGTATATTTACGCGGAGTCTACCGCTCCAACGGAGGCAGACGCACGAAGTTATGCAGAGAGTAAACTGTATGAAGAAATCAATGCGTGGGTAGCCACACAGAAAAAATTGAAGAAAAGCTCGAATTTCGTGGTGAATAACCGGAAAGAGTTGTGGACCATGTTGTCAATGCCTCGCGGTAGTAACATGTATCGTTCGTTTATCTATGTAAAGAAAAAAGACATTATCCCGGCAGAAAATGCGGTCGTTATAGCTAACGAATCCCTTCCTCCAGTAGAAGAATCCATTCAAAGTCAGTTGCCGGAAGTGGTAAGCCAAATAGCTGCATGTACAAAATACGGTGACATGGCAGAGAAAATCCAGCAAATGAAGACCGAGGGAAAAATAAAGAGTTATGGACGTTACGCTTCGCTGTCCAACCCCGATAAATGTTATTTGGCTATATACAATCGTGAAGGAAAAGTAGTGGCTGTTCTTACTCCCGGCCCAGATCGTCGGAATGTGAAGACCAACAAACCTGATGGTGTGAAGAATTATAGCGGATGCGGAGCTATTGGATTTGAATTGTAATAGAAATGATAAAATTATCGATAATGAAAAGAAGGGTTTTATACGTGTGCATTGCACTCGTTTCCATGTGGATGTGGTGTGTGAATGAGGCCAAGGCTGTTTCTGTGACATTGACCATTGATGAAGGCGTAGAGCGTCCGGTGGCCTTGAGTCAGGCGGAACATAATTTAGGACTTATCTTAACTGAAATCAACCGTGCGCAGCAGGCTAAGTCCATCTTGACGACTAAAGGATTCCCGATGGACGATTTCTCGCTTAAGTCGTTGTTGCGTTTGTGGGCAGTTACTCCATTTTATTGCGATGATGAAGAAGTGGTGGAACGTTGCTGGATATTCAAGGACGGCACCATGATGGTGAGCCATATTCCACTGATTATTACGCCGGAGGGAGAAGATTTCGGTGTGGGAACCTATCAAGAGGCTGTCGTAGAATTTGACAGAAGAGGTAACATAACTGATTTCCGCTTGGCGTTGGATGCGCATACGGCTGAAAGTATGGAGCGTTGTGGAAGTGTGGTAGAAAAGGAAAAGCAGATGATTATCATGCAATATATCGAACGCTTCCGTACGGCCTATAACCAGCGTGACTCTAATTATATTGAGAAAATATTCAGCGACGATGCGTTGATTATTACGGGTAAGGTGGTAACAACCCGCAGCCGGAGTGATGTAGGGGGGATGAACCAGAAGGTTGAATATACCAAGCAGACCAAGGAACAATATCTCCGCAACTTAAAACGAGCTTTCAGACGCAATAAGTGGATTGATGTGAAGTTTAGCGAGATTGGTGAAAATGGAGAAGAAGGAGGATGTGCCGGTATTACACAGTCTACCGTAGATAAGACCAAGTACGGTGTGCGGTTACGTCAGGAATGGAACTCCAGTAACTATAGTGACAAAGGCTACTTGTTCCTCTTGTGGGAATTCCCGGAAGACGGTAGAGATCCCATTATTCATGTGCGCACCTGGCAGCCCGAATGGGTAGGGGGAGTTCGTCAGCAGCCGGATGATGACATCTCTACGTTAGGAGCATTTGATCTGTAATTTAATATGATAGTTTGTATGAATAAGATGAGACAAGTATTGCTGACCTTATTCCTGATGGCAGTATTGTTGCCGTTAGGAGCGCAAAATCAATATATCTCAAACAGCCGCTGTACTACTGAAGACCGTTTTGAGGATCTTGGTGGTGACGGAGGGGTTATTTTACTGTCCAGGCATAAAGACCTGGTTATAGCCTTGCCTAATGTGAAAAATAAATCAATCCGTTTTAACGGGGAACGCCCTGACGGTTATTATGAATTTTGTGTCATTATAAAAGAGGGTGAAACTCGTACGCCCAAATTTGAAATCAGCCGGCGTGGAAATGTGTATAAAACAGAAATTGTACAGCGTATCCAACCCAATTTCCTGATTGCTTATAAGATAGAAGAAGTACAGAATCCTATTCGGACGGATGAACAGACTCAGGCAAATGATGCCTATATGGATGCATCGATGGCGGTTCTGGAATTCACCACTACCATTAAGGATTTGAAAGTAGATTGTCATTCGCAACTGGGTGCTACAATTGAAAGTAATCCGAGTGCTGCAGATCCGAGCGTGACAATAATAACCGTAAAAATTCCGGTGGCTTCGTTGTCAGACGCACTACAGCATATTGAGAAGCTGAAAAAAGATTGTGCGGCACAGGATGCGAAAACAAGGGTAGATAATGCACCGGAAGAAGTCTGGAATAAACTGGAAGAACTGGAGGCAGAACTGGCAAAGGCTGAAAGTCAGTACAGGGAACTGGTAAATGTCGAGGTTTACGGGGAAGGAACTAACCGGTTGAACATCGATATAAGCGGGTTGACTGGACGTATGAAGAAATGCTATGCCGTTCTTCCTATTGTGGTAGAAAAGAACGTATATGTTACGCAATGCAGTGCGTTTATGAATGAAGGTGGAAAGCTGTTTGGCATGCGCAAATACAAGGAAGCACGCGTAGCGTATGAAGATGCATGGAACTCCGAAGATATCATTCCCAGCCTGCGTCCTGCCATTCGCGAGTCTATAGCCCAGTGTGACACTTGCATGTTATATGAGACTTTAGCAGCCCGCTCTATAAAGAAAATAGCAGAGCTAAAAAAAAATGGAAATGCTACGCAAGAAGAAGTAGCTCGCTATGCCTCGGCTGCTAAAGAATTTATGGAGATGGTGAATACCTATAATCCGGATGATTTTTATCGCACCCGTATAGAACGCATGGAGAACCTGCTTGCCGAGATGCCTCTGAAAATCAGATTTACGATTGTAGAGTGGAAAACACTGAATGAAGGAAATAAAATTCCTGGTGTAGAAGTTTGGACCTACAAGGGTGAACTTCCCGTTTCTTCTAATACATTTTCTTCAGACCGGAGGTTTGAGAAAATAATAGAGAAAAATGGGGTAGATTATGCTCAGGTAGGGGTATCTGATGAGCAAGGACTGGTAGAAATAAATCTGGATAGAACAAGTCTTCCTCAAGGAATTTTATTCCGTCCAGGTAAAGACAGTAATATTAAAATTAAATATATGACCATGAATGAATTGATGTATCAAGCGCATGGGACATATATCGAAAAACAATTTCGTCTGAAGATGTATGTGAAATAATTATTAATTAAATTGTTTATTATTATGAAAATGAATTTTTTAAAAGGGGTATTTCTGATTGCATTTGTTACTTTGGGCGTAGCAGATATGTCTGCTCAAAGTTTTCTGAAAAAATTGAAGAGTGCAGCAGAGAAGGTAGAATCTGTAACAAATACAGTGAATGAAGTTACGGGAGGAGAATCGACAGAACAGAAATCAGAGAACGATAGTATCTCACCCAAAGAATTTCTTGAAAAAGCACCTTCTTATTCTGTAAAGAAAGTTACAGAAACAGACTCATTGGGAAATGCAATCACAAATGAAGATGGTACTGCACGCTATAAGTACTTATTAATAGATAAAAACGGTAAAGTTTGTGCACCCAATACGGCAAAGAAGCATTTGAATTCGGCGTTGAAATCCGGAGCTTTCATTTTGTTGAAAGTGGGCGGAGGAGCCACTGCGGGAGCTTTATTGGGAAAAAAATTCGGAGGATCTAAGAAAGGAGCCTGGATTGGTGCTGGCGTAGGTGCTGCTGCGGGTGCTTTGGCTTCTATGAACGATATCAAGGCTGTAAAGGAACAGGTGAAACTGATGAAGGAATGCAAGAAGGTCTTGAGTGCTTATCAGAATACGTTCACCGAAGAAGGTTTACCTATGGATGCATCGGTAGACTTGTCGAATGTAGATGGAATCAACTTCTCGGAGTGTGAAGAAATTACTAAGAGTGCAGCTGATGTAAGAGCTGAACTTCTTGCTTCTCAGGAAGAAGGTGAATCACTGGAGGATGTAGAAATTCCGGACGAAGCTTAAAAGTAGCATAAACTGAGCACTACATAAGAAGGGCGATAAATGGCTTTGTGATAAGAGCTGTTTACCGCTCTTTTATTTTATCTGGAAATGAAAGAGCAGGCTATAACTGTACTATATTTGTGATGTAATACAAATTATGTCGGCCATCTATAACCTGTCCAGAGGAAAGCATTCGCAATGCGAGGGCAGCCATCCGCTGAGGCAGTCACTATGGAAAAATGAGTCGCTGGCTTTCCTTTCCTATAATTATGCTTTTAGCCCGAAACTGTCACTACGGTCAAGGGTGGGAGTGGACTGGCTTCAGTACCGGCTTCACGGCAGCGAAAAATTCAGCAAGCTGTCGCCGCGTGTCAATCTGAACCTTCAATATCAGCTGAAAGGGGGGATGTTGTTATGGTCCTCCTCCTATAACAATTATAATTACGGCATGGACCTCATCAATCAGGCACGCATCGGACTCAATCCTTATCTGGTACAGACCGGCAATCCGAACCTGAAGAGCGGATGTTCATTCAATTCGTTCCTGTATTATTCCGGTAAGATAAAGAAAACCGGACTTTCGGCCATTCTCCAGTACAAGTTGGAGCATAATCCGGTGGTTCACGATTATTATGTTCAGGATACTTACCTCGTCAGGTCGTTCATTAACCGTGGAAACATTCATTACTATGCTGCCATACTGGCGGCTTCGCACTCGTTCAACCGGATGTTCAGCCTGTCGGGCGATATAAGATACAATTATACGTCTGTTCATTCCGTGTGTGGTTTCGGCAACAGAAATCTGACCGGCAACCTCAATGCCAATGTTTACCTGGGTGATTTCAGTCTTTCGCCCTACGTCAATTTCAGAAACAAGATTGTCAACACCACTTCCCTGGGAATAGAAGAGACTCCCGTCAACTACGGTCTGGAGTGTACTTACGGCAAAGGAAACTTCTTTGCGGAAGTCAATATCGTGTCTCCGTTTACCGACCGGAAGTTTCGAAAAACGTTCCAGCATGCCTTCTATGCATATGGTTCGGACGAAGATTTCAGGACAAGCGGTCAGTACTGCCACATCAAATTAGCTTATACCTTCGACTTCGGTTACAAAACGAAGAAGGTCAGACGAGAGGTCGATAAGTCGGTGAACAGTTCTCTGATGAAGTCTTTTTAATTTTTGCTGAACAGCGCAGCGGATAAACTCATGCAGTTCGATTCCCTGTTAAATGAATATGGAGAAGTAGTTAGATACCAGCAATAATTTTGAATTCAAACTTGCTTTGGCCCTTTTTAGTTGACCAGTCTGTTGTCATTAATAGCTTTGTATCCAGCATTGGCTTTGCTTGATAATTGAGAGATCGATATTTCGGAATGTAAATGAAATCTCTGGAATTGATATAAGTAATTCCTAAAGGTTATAGATTATTATCGATAATAATAGGGGTTGGAACTATATTTTCAAAATCATCATATTTAGGTGCAATAATAAATTTTATTGCAGGCGAATTAGATACTTGTTTTTTGAATTCAGAAATAAAAGATGGCGACAAGTCGCTTACATATACTTCTACCCAGTTAAATGTTTCACTTAAAGAACATAGAGATAACTTTTCTCTTATGGGGTTTTCTGCATTCTTTTCTGATACCATAAATTCGGAAACCTCGTTTGCTGCTTTTAGTAATTCATTATAGGAATAATCACATTCTTTGACAACAAAAATAGGGTCAGAACTTAGTAATTGGGGAGTTTTTTCGTTATACCCTTTAACGATATAAACTATTAGTTTCCCATTTTCAATATAGGAGCCACCGTAATAATCAGGATATTCTATGCTGTCTGAAACTGTATGAGAATATCCAAATGTTTCTTTTAGTTTGTTCCAGGCGGCTAACGCTTTTGCTTCTCCATTTAAAGAAGTCTGTTGTAAATTAGTGCTGTTACCATTTAGGTAACTAGTTTCTTCCGAAGAATATGATGATATACAACAAATAAAAGATAAAAAACTGAAAAATAAAGTCTTTTTCATGATACCTCCGTTTTTTATTTGATTTGTAAATGTAGCAAAAAAGAACAGTATGTTACTTCAAATTCAGCAAGCTCACTACAAAAAATCATTTATGGTGGAACCTTTTATTACAATCATTACATATATAATTGGCATTAGAAATTTTCCCAAAGAATGCAACTATAAAAAACGAAATAAACATAGACAATGCTATATAATCGGCGATAGCTGATCTGATACCCAAATCATTTGCCCAAACAAGATAAAGCCCCGGAATAAGAAAAAGAAAGATGCACCATAATGCTATAGCAGTTCCGTATTTGTTACTTACGGCTATGGCTGACACATTGTAACTTCCACATTTAGGGCACCAGATATGAGACTCATTTCTACTATCAATAATAGGATTTATTATCTCAACAGCTTTTTCATAATCTTTCTCGAAAACATATATCGCAATACCTGTGATAGCACCATAAGCACCTGGATTTTGGTCTTGCCCCTCATCATGCTGGCGAGAAACAATATTATTTTCAATGAGCAGATTTGTAATCTCGTCTGCATAAATAGTCGTATCACATTTTATAAGAAGTCTTTCCTTCATATTAGAATTTGCTTTTGTGCCAATATACTGATATTTATATGAAAAAGCAAGATTTATCTCTAAATCTTTATCCCTATTTTTTTAGGTTGGTTTTTTATTTCCTCAAGGTAGATGTCCTGAAGAAGTTTATCTTTATTGATGATGTCATTCTCGTAAAATGAACGGTTAAAATATTCGATTTATGCAATAAGTTATTGATGATTTTCAAAAAATCATATAGTTTCTTATCTTCATTTTTAGATATATGCTATCTTTATAATCATTATGTAGTATTTTTATGGATAATATCAATATGCTTTATATTATTCAGTTGCACTTATTTGTTGTATAGAGAAAATGATAGAAAAATTAAATGTAAGGACTAATTTATTAAACCCTAAAATATACAGTATGAAATTATTAAGTATTCTAGCTCTGTTTTTTTATTTAAATTCAAATGTGTATGCACAAATACAAAAAGACTTGGTAACAATAACAGGAAGAGTTTCTGACTATAAAGGAAATCCTATTGATAATTGTTCTGTTATGTTTCAAAATTCAAATTTTGATGTCCTGTATGAAACAAAAACTGACGAGAAAGGGAAATATCAAATAGATATACCAAAGGGAAGATATAACAACATAAGTGTATACTATCTCGAAAAGACCAATTATATAGAGCAAAAATGACTCTGAAATGTAGATGTATTTCTGGTTTATTTAGTGTATTGACTAAGGGTAACTGCCTGAATTATTATATCACTTTCGCTAAGTTTTATGAATAACCAACAGTTTACATTATGAAAAAATACGTGATATTCTTAGTCCTGTTCATCGCAACTCTTTGTGTAAAGGCACAGTCTATTATTCCACAGGTAAATGAAAACGTGGAGCTTATGAGTATCTTGTCGCGTATGGCCGGTTTCCCGGAATATCACATGGATATGGCGGGCCAATACATAAAGGATATGGACAGTTTTTTTAAGGAGAGTACTGGTCATCCGGCTGTGGAGTATATGAAAGGACTCAGGAATAAGTATGGCATAGCTTATGATGCCGTTATGTCAATGGCTGTACATCTGGATAACCGGAACGGTGTTTTTTCATTGATAGAGGAAGAAGTTTCGACCTTAGAGAAAAGATGGAAGAAGGTGGATAAGGATGAATTTCTGTCTTATCTCAGCAGCTTTTATAAGGATACAAAATTCAATGAATTTTTCCTGGCCCATAAAGCCCTTTATGAAAGGGGCATCAGGTCTTATCAGGATAATGTCATCAATCATTTTGATGTGGACTGGTATGCTGATTTCTATGGCAATGAACCTCAGGAAACTTTTTCTGTAATCATCGGTTTCTGCAATGGAGGTGGAAACTATGGAGCAGACCGGCAAATAAAAGGACACAAGAAGGAGGTTTTTGCCATTGTGGGGTATTACGTGAATAAAGAAGATATGCCCATGTATAGCAAGGAATATCTGCCGACACTGATTCATGAATTTAATCATTCTTTTATCAATCATTTTTTGGATGAAAACAAATATCCAGATTATGTAAAAGAACTGGAACCGGCTGCCACGGATTTGTTTAATTCTTCACGTTGGAGTATGGCGAAACAAGCGTATGGCAATTGGAAGACCGTGATAAACGAATCACTTGTCCGTGCGGCTGTTATCTGTTATATGCTGGACAAAGACTACAAGCCGGAAGAAATAAAAAATGAACTGTTGGAGCAGGTGCAACGAAATTTCAGATGGACGCCGGAACTGGTGAGTCTGCTGAGAAAGTACGAAAAGAAACAAACAAAGTATGGTAGTTTTGAGAATTTCTATCCGAATGTAATAAGGTTCTTCAGAGAATATAGCCAAAAGGAAAATGAAAGATTGGATGTACTTAAATAAAAGAAGTATATTCAATAATAAATACTATATTTGTGATATTCGCAGTTTCGAATGATAATCAAGTGCAGAATATATGAGTTAATTCATAAATGTTAATCAAAGTAATATGAAAACAAAGAATTTATTTGGAATATTGATGCTATTCCTATTTACATTTACTTTTATCAGTTGTGATAAGGATGGATTGGCAGACAAAGTAGAAACAATAAAATTGTATGTGTCTGCTGAAACTGAAACTTATACTCCTTGGGGAAGCGATACTCCAGTAGAATGTATGCTTGTTAAAGAAGAAGGAAATTCAAGCTATTCAAAACTTCCCTTTAATGGCATAGAAGGTTTTGTATATAAGAAAGGTTTTGAATACACTCTTAAGGTTGAAAAAACGACTTTAGCAAATCCACCTGCTGATGATAGCGATGTCAGATACAAACTAATAGAGATTATAACAGAACAAGAAAAATAAAGATAATGAATATAAAAAGCGACTAAGTTCAATCTTAGTCGCTTTTGTTTTCTTATATCTCATAATCGGGGAGCTGTGTCAAAAATATAGGGAACAAACATGACTAACACAAGCGGTAAAGTTATCTACAATTTTCGAAAAGGGCTTTACCAATATATCCCTTGTTTGCACATAGTTTTCTTTTGATGTCCTTCAGAAACTTACCCTGCTTCAATAGTTCCCGGGCATTCCCATTTCTAGGCGTGAACATAAAATTGAGGATTTTACCCTTGTTATTGATTATCAGATGTAACTTGAATTCGAAGAAACATTCTATGGAACATTTTCTATGTCCGGCAAGTTCTTCAAATGTCTTATGAATAAGGATTCTTTGGTTACGACATATCTGTAAGGGGGAATCAACAAAACTGATGCCGGTATAGTTTCCAAGCCTTCAATCATATATTTTCTCTGTTATAATGTAAATTCTTTGCAAAAATCATTGGCCATACAATAAATCTCTGTAACTTTAAATTTTGGAAACATAGTGGTAATCATTTAAATGTTATAATTGGACACTATAAGTTTAATGATTCCATTGTTATACTTCTAATTATCAGTAAAATATATTTATTCTTAGTGGCGAATTCACGTTAACTTAAATTTTGAATCCGAAATCTAATAACCCTAATAAAGTAAAGATATGAAAGGAATATTGTTCTTTTTGCTGGCCATCGCCTTGTTGTGGTTTGTCCGCAGCCCGAAGGCTGAAAGTTTCGTGGTACCTGCTGGTGGAGCTGCGGTATATAAGGCACCGGGTGATTCGCTGCCTGCCTATTTGCTGACAGAAGGGGATACCGTAGCTCTGAAATTGATAGATGCCACTTACTCTACCTTTCGTGAGAGTGATCAGACATGGTACATGAAACGCAGCGATCTCATTCCTCTTCATTGGATGGGGAAGATAGAACATGTCGAGCAATGCTGGCTGAACAAAATAAGCACGCACTTCGTCACCCTCCCAAAAACTGACGGAAAGATGCTTCCCTTTTTCTTCCTCGGCATTACTCTGCTGGGCGCCAGTATTCTCTGGTTGCTGCGTAAACGGCGCAACCAGTCTTTTGTCCCCTATGTGGCTGCCCCCGTACTGATAATGTCGGCAGGGATAGCAGTGCTCCAACTAACAGCCGATGATGCGATCTGGTTTTGCCATCCTTCGGTTGTAGGCTGGCCGCTGACAATCGTCAATTTCGCCCTATTCGCTGCCTGTACGGTGGCGCAGGTCTATTTACTTCGGCAGACATTCCGCTCGTGTACTGCTACAGACCGCAATAATCGCTTTAAACCCACCTTTTTGCTGCCGCTGTTAGCTGCAATCATCCTCGTGGCTGTCCTATTGCTCTATCCATTTGCCAGTATGTGGGTTGATATCCGTATCCTGCAACATTTACTTTACGGCGTGCCATTTCTGCTCCTCGTAGTATACGCATTATATACAGGTTGTAAATTTGTCTTACAAGTAAAGTGCGGTATATTACAAAAGTTGGTAGTCCTTATGGCGGGTGCAGCATCATTAGTCACGCTGACGGTGTTAGGCATCATAGCAGTGAGTATCCTTTTTTTCGTCATTTTTGTTATAGCGGCTTTTTTCCTCTTGAATAATTTTGCAGCCAGTAAAGAGCCGGGAAAAGACAGTTTCGAATACCAACCGGGATATAAGCCCAGTTGGCATACTTGTCCCAATTGTCCGTATGCCGATTCGGTAATCATAGAAAGAAAAGGGAGTGTAGAAACCCGAAAGTATTATTGTAGAAGGTGGAAATGTGAAAAATCCTTTGAAAGATGTTACTTTTAATCAGAAGGAGCATAAATAAACAGGTAGACTTCTTGAATTTATTCGTCAGAGGTTTTATGAACTGTAGAAATTATTTCTCTATTTCTACCTTCACTTCCTGAATGTTCTGAAGTTCATCGCTGAAGTTGACGCCAATCTTGTAGACCGTACGGCTATCCTTGAGAAAAGGTGCGGCATAGCCTTTCTTCTGGATCTGGGCTAGGGCTTTGTCCGCGCTGCCGTTTAGTTTGAATTCCATGATGTACACATAGTCCTGTACGTAGAAGCCCATAGCTCATACCAAGCCCAGGTGCAGCACG
>ULLM01020115.1_pt1 | contig 16920 bp, 11 predicted proteins | sample 1951431 | NCBI WGS metagenome assembly ULLM01 (sample SAMEA4835528, study PRJEB28245) | human gut metagenome | biome: gut microbiome; material: fecal sample | place: Denmark | collected 2008
CAGAAAACCTGTAATTTCAAAACGTAAACATTATGACCTTCACCCAATGAGCGAAGCAGAAGCAATGGAACAACTTGACCTTGTTGACCATGATTTCTATGTTTTCTTGAACGAAAAAACTCAAAAAGTTAGTGTTCTCTATCGCCGTGGTGATGAAGACTATGGTGTTATTGAAACAAACATCTAATCAGTTTTAATAATAAAAAAAAATAAAGCCCACAAAAATGTTGGCTTTATTTTTTTTGAATTCTTCCCTTTTATTTATATATAAAAGAGCTCTAAAATTGAGCTCTTTTATTTTATAATGTTTATTTATCTTCTTTTCCAAAAATAAACTTTCCATCTTTGAAACTTACAACAACTTTGTCGCCATCGTTAATGTTGCCCATCAAGATTTCTTCGGCAAGATTGTCTTCAATTTGTTGTTCAATGAAACGTTTAAGTGGTCTTGCACCATATTCTCTGTTATAACCTTTGTCAAAAATTTCTTGCATTGCACCATTTGTGAATTGAAGTGAAATGTTTTTGTTTGCAAGTTTTTTATTAAGATTATCAATCATGATGTTTGCAATTTTGATGATGTTATCTTTTGTGAGATAATCAAACACAACTGTAACATCAATACGGTTCAAGAATTCTGGCTTAAATTTCTCTTTAAGAGCATTCAAAAGATGTTCATGAAAATTTTCAGTTTCGGTTTTTTCATCGCCAAAACCAAGAGTTTTTGTTTTTTGAAGGTCTGCAACACCAACGTTGCTTGTCATAATGATAACAGTGTTTTTAAAGCTTACTGTTCTTCCTTGGCTGTCTGTTAAACGACCATCATCGAGAACCTGCAAAAGCATGTTAAACACATCTGGGTGAGCTTTTTCAATTTCATCAAAAAGCACAACAGAATATGGTTTTCTTCTAACTTGCTCTGTAAGTTGTCCACCATCGTCATGTCCAATATATCCAGGAGGTGCACCAATAAGTTTAGAAACTGAATGTGCTTCCATATATTCACTCATGTCAAGACGAATTACAGTGTTTTCATCGTCAAACAAGGCTTCTGCAAGAGCTTTTGTAAGTTCGGTTTTACCAACACCAGTTGGTCCAAGGAAAATGAATGAACCAATTGGGCGTTTTGGATCTTTAAGACCAGCACGTGCACGTCTGATTGCTTTAGACACCGCTTTGATAGCTTCATCTTGCCCGATTACACGTTTGTGAAGTGTATCTTCAAGATGAAGAAGTTTGTCTTTTTCGCTTTCAGTAAGTTTTGTTACAGGAATTTTTGTCCAGCTTGAAACAACTCTAGCAATGTCTTCAGATGTGATAACACCTTCTTGGCTTTGCTTTTGATCGTTCCAATCTTTTCTTAAACGATCAATTTCTTGTCTGCACTTGTCTGCTTTTTCCTTATAGATTTTTGCACCGTCATAGTTTTCTGTTCTGCGTGCTTCTTCTTTCATAAGCTCAATATTTGCAAGTTCGTCTTCAAGTTCCTTAAGTTTAGGAGAAGCAACCGAGGCACCAACTCTTGCATGAGAACATGCTTCATCTATAAGGTCAATTGCCTTGTCCGGCAAACTTCTGTCCATAATATAACGAACAGACAAGTTAACAGCGGCTTTAATTGCATCATCAGTGATTTTAACTTTATGGAAAGCTTCATATGAATCACGAATGCCTTGCAAAATTTTGATAGTGTCTTCCTCACTTGGTTGGTCAACAATAATTGGTTGAAATCTTCTTTCAAGTGCTTTGTCTTTTTCAATGAATTTGCGATATTCTTCAGTTGTTGTTGCACCAATGGTTTGCATTTCACCACGAGCAAGATATGGTTTAAGCATGTCTGAAGGTGAAACTTCGCCATCTTTTGAACCTGCTTGTGCAAGCATGTGAATTTCATCGATAAATACAATAATATTCTTTTGGTTTATGATGGTTTCAATTGCATTTTTAAGTTTTTCTTCCATTGAGCCACGATATTTCGTTCCCGCCATAAGTGAGCCAATTTCAAGAGAAAAAATTGTTTTTCCTTTCAAAACTTCAGGAACATCACCTTTAACAATAGCTTGAGCCAAACCTTCAACAACAGCAGATTTACCAACACCAGCTTCACCAATCAAAACTGGGTTATTTTTTGTTTTTCGGCAAAGAATTTCAATGATTCGTTCAGTTTCCTTTTCTCTTCCAATGATAGGGTCCATTTTTCCAAGTCTTGCACGTTCGGTTAAGTCAATGCCCATGTCACGAAGAACTTCAGGAAGTTTCGCATTTACATTTTTTGATTTCGTATCTTTTTGTTTTTCATATGAATTAGTTTGCGAAGAAGCTGCATAGTTCGCATAGTCATCGTCAACTTCTTCACCATTTATAACTGAAAGTGTCCTCATTGCAAGTTCTTTAACATCAACAGATAAGCCTTGTTCAAGAATGCTTACTGCCATGCAACCAGAATCTGCCAAAAGAGCATAAAGAACATGTTCAGTTACAAGATATCCAAGCTGAGCCTCATAGCAAATTGTAGAAGCTGTTCGGATAATATCTTTAACACGTGGAGTATATTCAAGAGTAACTTTACCAATAAATGATCCTCTTGAAACTCGTGTTTGTTTAATCATTTTTAAAATTGCACTTTTTGTTGCACCAGCTTCTTCAAGAAGTCTTTGAGCAACACAACCATCAGTGCTTGCAAGTCCATAAAGCAAATGCTCAGTTCCAACCTGAGTTTCGCCAAGAGAATATGCAAGTTTTACAGCATTGTCAAGTGCCTTTTTAACATTTGGTGTCATTGGAAAATTTATCATAATAATCTCCTTATTTTATTCTTAAATTTTGAAGGGTTTTTGCTACAAATTTTGCTCTTGTTGTTTTTTCTTCAGTTTCGCTTAAAGCTTCTTGCCCTGCAATTTTAGTAAGGCTTGAAGGCAAAGCATCGAACAAGAGTCTGTCGATAAGCGCATTATCACTAAACTTCATAAATCCAAGGCAAATTCCCATTTTCACTTCACCGATATATTTCATAAATTCACCGGCTGAAAGCAAAAATGCATTTGTCAAAATTCCATATGCTCTGAAAACTCGGTCTTTAAGTTCAAGTTGATTGTTATGAAGCAAAACATCACGCTCAGAAAGTTCCATATTTGCAACTTTAATTGCACATTCTGTAACCTTCTGAATAATTTCTTTTTCCGAAACCCCAAGGCTTCGTGCATTAGAAATTTGATAGATATAGCTTAGTGCTTCGCTTCCTTCACCAAAAACTCCACGAACAGTGAGACCTTGGCTTTTGAGCATTGAAATCACATCTTGAATTTTGTTTGAAATTGTAAGTGCTGGCAAAAACATCATTACTGATGCTCTCATTCCCGTGCCAATGTTGGTGATGCAACTATTTAAAAAACCATATGTAACATCATATGCAACATCAAGTTTTTCAATAAGTTTGTCATCAATCGCAGACAAAATCTGATAGGCTTTGTCAAGCGATAAGCCCTTCAAGAAACACTGCGCACGGATATGGTCTTCTTCATTAACCATTATAGAAACGGTTTCGTCTTCAGACAAAATCACCGCTCCACATTCTTTATTTTCAAGAAGTTTGGTTGAAATAAGGTGTTTTTCTTGCATTACTTCTGCATCAAGCGCTGGAAGTTGCTCCATTGTGAAAAGTTTATAATCTCCAAGCGGAAGAACAACTGAAGAAACTTCGTTTATAACTTTATAACCCTGATTTTCAGAGATTTTTTCTGGAAAAATATAGCCAGATAAACACCTTGCAAGGCGAATTCTTGATGATAAAATTACACTTGAATCTGTCATGAAATTTCCTCCGCCAAGCGTTCTCTTCTGCCCTTGATTTGGTTTGCCAAAATATAATCTTGGCAAGCAACTGCTTTTTGTTCCTGTTCTATCAGTCTTGCAATTTCACGCTTTTTTGCAGCTTTTGTTGCTTCTTTCGATGGCACTTTCCCAGTGTGAACGCATCTTCCATGAACATCAAGAGCAAAATCTTTTAAATATGGATAAAATGTTTTATAGCATTCTGTGCAATTAACAAAGCCAGAATTTAAAAAATCGTCAAGTGTTGTTCCACATTTTTTGCAAACAAGTGCATTTTCACTTGTGGTTCCAAAATCACTGTTCCAATCTTGTTTAACCTGGCTGAGATTATTTTTTGCAGAAGTAAGTGGATTTATAAACATATTATTCTTCCTTTTGTTTCATTAGTGTTGTAAGAACGTTTTTAAATGCTTTTGCACGAATGTTATCCTTAATTGTGAAAGGCATTGCAAGAGATAAGTCTGAAAGAGCACTAAAAATGATTTCTTTTTCCTTGTCTGAAATGATTTTTTCATTTTTAAGTTTATCAAGAATTTGCGACAAACGTTTTTGTGAAAGTTCATCTCCAACACTTTCCAAAATTAAGTTGCTTACATATTCATCATTATCGAGATTAATTTTACTGATTTTTATATAGCCACCGCCCCCACGTCGGCTTTCCTTTACAAAACCTTTATCAACTGTAAATCTTGTTTCCAAAACATAGTTGATTTGGCTTGGCGCACATGAAAAGAAAGTTGCAAGTTCGTTTCTTGAAATGTCAACACTTTCATCATCGCCCATTGTTTTTAAAATAAATTGCTCAATAACATCACTAATATTTGCCATAACTTCTCCTTGTCTAACATCTTATTTTCTGTTTTACGATACTATTATAAAACAAAGGTCAAAGAAAGTCAAACATATTTTTAAAATATATCAAAAATTTTTCAATGTCAATAGTTTGTGACAAAAATTTTTAAATTATGGTTTGATAAACAAAATATTTTTACCCTTTTTAAGGGCATAATCAACAGTAGATTTTGTTCCCCCACTAAGGTTATTAAAGCAAGCAATAACAAGATCCGCTTTGTCAACCATGAAATGGTTTCGTTTTATAAAGCAACCTGAATAATAATCTGTTGAAACATAAACAGGGTTTGCCCTTGAAAGAATATCATCATATCTCTTTTTATCGGTCTCACCCCATTTTTCGGGCTGATTTTTGCAAGGAATTGCAAGCATAAGCTCAACAGTTTTATTATTTTTCGAAAATTGTAAAACACTTTCACAAGCAAAGGTGTCAAAGCCAAGAGCAACACCACTGATGAAAGTTTCAAAGCCACAATCAATGCAAGTTTTTATAAGTGTGTTTAGCTTTTGTTTAAACTCTTTGCATATGTCGCAATCTTCATTATATCTCCAAGGCAAATGGCTTGGTCTGTGCCCAGTGAAACAGATTGTTTTCCCTTTAATGCTTTTCAAAAAACCTATAAGTTCTTCTCGGCCCATATCATCAAAATATGCAATGTTTTGTTTTTCAAAAATGTTTTCTTGAACAGCAATATCCATATATTTCTCCTATAACTATAGAATATCACACAATAAAAAATATGTCAAACATATGTTCGACATATTTCATTATCGTATATTTTGCACAACTAGCTAAACAAAATGACAAATGTATTGAAGAATGGTTTCAAATAAACCAAGAAACCAACAGCCGCTAAAATTACACAAGCACCAATTGTTCCAACCCAAATAAAGAACTTTTTATCTGAAAGTTTAAAGAAATGGTTAAGCACACAGAAAATTGCAAACACCAAAATTGATCCAATTGTTATAAACAAACAAGGTTTAACAAGTTGTGGTGAATATGAAATTTCAATTTCATTTTCTGCACTTTCAATTTCAACAACCATGAAATTATAAAATGCATTTTCAACCTTAACATCTTTTCCATTCAAAGTTGCATTCATGTTTTTAAGGTTAACATAAGGAACAAAAAGATATTTTTGTCCAGTTGTATTATCAAAACTGATTTTAATTTTGTCTTGAGTTGTAACAAGATCAACACTGCTTGTCAAGAAATTGTTTTCATAGATTGTTTTAAATCTTGCAATGTCAAATTCAGCAAAAACCATTTTAGAAAGAATATATTCTTTCGTGAAGTTCTTTTTAAATTGATCTTTGTTTGTGTCTGACTTTGGAATTACAATTTCAACATCGTTTGTAATGTTAACACCATAATCATTAAGTCCTGGAACAACATCATATTCATTATCATTTAACATGGTTTCAATTGAAAGTTCAGTATTAAGATAAAGAATTTTGCCTAGAGTTCCAAAAACAGTGATAACAAACTTATCTTCAAGTTCAACAATTCCAACATCAAGTTTTTTCATAATGTCCGTATCTTGACTGAAAATTGCCTTATAAATGATGTTTTGAATTTCGATAAGATCTTCTTTATTTTCAAGAAGTTTAACAAGGTCAACATTTGTTGTAAATGCTTTTCTTGTTTCAAGTTTAAGCTCATAAAGATTAACTTTTTTTGTTTCGCCAGAATTTGAATCAACATAATCAAAATCTTTAAGGAATGTATAATAACTATCATCTAAAACTTTATCAGAAAGAACATATCGATTTCCAAGAAGAAGGTCTGTCATATATGTTCCACCAGATGAATAAAGGGTTGTAGAAACCGTGTTATATCCAAGATGATGATATGCTTGATATTGTTCTTCACTTGAAATATGAATCCAAGAGCTCATTGAAGCATAGTCAACCAAATATGGAAAGTTATAGTTATAAAGATGGTCTCTATCTTTAAGCTTATATCCATTTTCAAGTTCTTTAGTGTTAATATTAAATGCGTTTTGAACACGTGATGTTGTGTCAAACCTGTCAACATACGAAGCACCAAGATAGCCAGTCATAAGCATTACAACTTGAAGCATGCAAAGTGTGAAGATAAGCCCCCCACCCTTAATGTTTCCAAATGTGAGTTTGTCTGTTTTAACACGAAGAGACAATTCAATTGCTGCATATGATAAAACAAAAAGGAAAAAGTAATAACTAAATGATGTGAAAGTTACAGGTCTGAGAAGTTGAATTGAAACACCAATCCACATGCAGAACACCATCATCACTACACTAAGTCCTAAAAATGGAATCAAGAGAGCTTTAACAACATCAAAATATTTCTTTTTAGCAGGTTTAACATCTCCACCCTCTTCAACATTTATTTCTTTTTCTTGTTTAACTGCAACTGGTTGCTTTGGTGCAAGAAGATATTTATCAATATAATAAAGCGAAGCAAAAATCATTAACATGATCAAAACAAAGCCATAGCGAAGCGGAAAACAATAATAGCTTCCGGTGTGCCACATCTTATTGATTGGTTCAATGATAAGTCCAACACCACAAATAACGAAACTGAGCATGAAAAACAAAACATTTTTCTTGTCTTGTTTATATTTAAACATCAATCTCATAAAGAAAACAACTGGCAAAGCATACATGATCACAACTGCAAGTTTAGAGAAGAAATATTTATAAAGCTCAGCTTTATCATTGTTTGCAGTTGATGAGAATCTGTGTCCACCAAGTGATGTCACCATTGAAGGGATAAATGTAACCATACTTATAAGAAGGCTGATGAAAATTCCATAGAAAAGAAGCGATGCAACTTTCATTCTCTTCCCCTTTTCGCAAGCAGTGAAAATGTAAACCGTCGCAATCACAACTGTTCCAACCAAAACCATATAAGTGATATAATAGCTTAAAATCAACATATATGAAAGGACAATAACGAACCACATTATTTTGCCATTTTCAACAAGTTCTTTTGCGGACAAAATTAAAAGTGGAAGCAAAATCATAAGATCAAGCCAACCAATGTTTGTAAAGTGGATCATTGTCCAACCAGAGAAAGTCCAAACAATTGCAAACAAAAGCAAAAACCATTGGCTGATTTTTGGAAAGAACTTTTTAAAGCAAAAATATGCTGTTGTTGCCATTAAGGCAAAACGAACAATAAATAAAAGAGAAATTCCATAGATTATGCTTTCTCTTGGAAAAATTCCAATAATCCAGCTTAATGGAGATAAAAATCCATTAAGAACAAAGCTTGAAAAAAGACTTCCACCCGCCCCAAGGTTAAAAGAAACCATGAAACTTGACCTTCCGTGAAGCCAATCCCAAAGTCCAGTATATGCAGGGATCAAACCATCACTGCAATCAATATAGCAAATTGACTCTTTGCCAAAAGGAGAAATTCCTTTGCAGAGCATTGCAAACACATAAACAAAAATAGAAATTAAAGCTGGCAAAGAATATTCAAGCACTTTAAGCCATTTCTGTTTTTTTGTAGAAATTACTTTACTATTCATAAAAACTCCAATAAATTTAATTATCCTTCTTATTTTATCAAAAAAAACATATGATGTCACTTAAAAAACATACAAATAAAATTAAAAAATTATAAAAAACACTTTACAAATCCCAAAATATAACATATAATATGTTCACTTGTGCGAGGGTGGCGGAATAGGCAGACGCGCTTGTTTAAGGGGCAAGTGATGAGAGTCGTAAGGGTTCAAGTCCCTTTCCTCGCACCAAAAAAAGAAAAGCAGGGATTAATTCCCTGTTTTTTTATTCGATAGCATTGTTTAAGGGACTTTCACCCTACGGGTTCAAAACCTGTCGATTCCTGACCGAACACTTTCGTGTTCTACCGGCTTTGGCTAAAAAATGTTTTTTCAGCATTTTGATTTTATCTTTTTCAATCTTTGAATAAATCTATATGCCATATCTTCATAATAATCAACACTTCTGTCTTTGGTATGTTTATACAATGAATTTACAAAATCATCATAATATTTATCTTCTATATTTTGCTTTTTGAAAAAATCATACAATTCACTATATTTAATTTTAACATAAAACTGACTTCCACTATATTGCGAAATATCAACACGACTATAATTAGGAAGAAAAATGAAATAGTAAGAATTCATCTCACCCTTCCCTTTTTCAATGATATTATAATATTTAAGCAATTGAGATTGAATCAAGCCATTTTCACTAAAATCATGTCTTTCCGAAACACCATTAATTCCTGATTTAATTTTATTTTCAATTACAATAATATTCTTTTTATCACTAATTAAAAGGTCAATATTGTCTTTTTCTCTGTCAATCGAAATATTTCCACTTAAATTAACACCAAGAACCTTTTTGGAAAAGTTTATCAACAATTCAGGATAATTAACAAAAAAATACCTGAACATATTCGAAAAAACAAGTTCATCATCTTCTTTCTTGATAAGATTTAAAAAATTGAAATGCTTATCAATAATAACGTTTGAATCCACCTTGTTTTTTCTATTCAAATCCCACAAGTCTTTATTTTCCATTAATGATTCAATTACAGAAAACGAATTGGGATTTTTTACAGAATCAATATAAGAAATTAAAGATTGTCTTGGAAATCTTTTATCATTCAAATTAAAAGTTAAATTTTCGAAAATAAAACTCGAATTATCAATATCCGTGATAAAAATCGGCTGTTTAGGAATTAACAGTTTCTGTGACTTAAAAGTGATTGTCCCGTCAAGTTTACCCTTATAAATATCACTTAAACGAACACCGTCATATCTTATATCAAATTCTTTTTCAAATTTTGAAAGTTGCTCGCCAGTGCTTTTTAATTTTTGTTCTGTTGTCCAACCAGTTGGATAAACCAATTGTCCACCTTTACCAATTTTCGCTATTCCCAAAACTTCAAAACAGCCAGACTTTAACAACTTTGTTAAAACAACACCTTCAACAGTATCGTCATATTTGTGATCTATATAGCCATAAGGATTCACATAAATATAATTATTACCATGGTCATCATGCAACAAATTAATAACTTCGCTTCCCATCTTATCGGTTAAATAAGCACCAGCATACATTCTGCAAATTACAAAAGACTTCATTTTTTTCTCCTTAGTTTTTAAACAAATATTTTTCAGGCAAATCAACAAATACATCAAAATGTTGAGAAAAATAATGGTCAACATTCTCGATAATTTCAATTTTAACCATATCAGATTCATATTTAGAAATCAACGAAGCAAATTTAAATGAAGGGTCTTTATTCCCAAAAACAATAAATATTTTAGCAAATGTTCGCTCAAGTCCGTCAATAAATTGATTAAAATTAACCTGAATAACTGGGTTTATTGATAACACTTTTTTAATTGATTTAAACTTATATGCTTTAGACACAATTAAAGTTGCCCCAGCCGACACACCAACAGCATAAATGTCATAACTTAAAATATTCAAATTTTGAAAATATGAATTTACCATTTCCATAACATTATCAAACAAAACATCAAATACATTCCAACCTTCAACAGAAACAATAAATACGTTAGCACCATATTTTTCAACTAAATTTTTAGCAATAATTGAATATTTACCTTTATAGCCATCAAAACTACCACCAATACCAGTAAAGATTAAAACGCCCAAATTGCTATTTGATGGATATATTCGCATTTTATCATAGTCAAAAAACATTTCCAAACAAATTTTCTCCAAATCTTTTTATAATCACAATAATATTCTAATAATAACGAACAAAAAAGTCCACCATATTGGGTGGACTTTTAATTATTCTGCTTTTTCAACAATTTCAACTTTTCCGAGTTTTTTTGTTGTTTGATTATTTTTTGCATATTTTTCAAGATATGCAATGCTTTCTTCAGACAAACAATTCAAAATAGGCTTTTTATCTTTAACTGTATCAATAAAGTTTAAAAGAGAAAGTCCAAGATCAATTGTATCTTCAGTTCTATTATCTTGAAGAATAAAAGCATCTGTATTCATACTCTTCATATTGTCAATCAAGGTTTTTGAAACATGGTTGCTAAATTCAGAATCAATATAACGATAAATTTCATTATGAGCTAAAAGATTTTCGACAACATCTTCACTTGATAGATAACCTTTAGATTTCGCAAGACTTAGAACATCAATAAGATCTTCAGCAAATTGTTTTCTTAATGGTTTTGAAAGTTTTAAATATGAAACATATGGTTCATTATAAACTTGATAAATAATATTATTTTCGTCACCATTCCAAACAATATCTTTCATTGCTGGTGGCAAAATGTAAAATTGTCCAGGACGATTGTTAATATGCTCAAGCATTATTGCTTTAAGAGAATTAAGGTTAATTTTTCTAAGTTTTTCTTTTTGTCCTTTTGAAAGTCCAAGATTTGATGCGTTTGACATGATTTCCCAACAACTTTCAGCCAAAATTAAATAATAATTTTTTCTGTTAGATTTAATTTCGTCCATTGTTGGCATTTGATCGCTAAATGTATTAAAGAAAGCATCAAGAAGCTTTTGTTTTCCAAGTGGAAGACTCTTCTTTTCTGCCATCGCAAGAATTGCTGCAAGCATTTGTGTTGACAAGAACAATTTCTTTCCACTAAACGATGCATTCGTAAAGCCTGGGTGTGTTGCAATTTCATATTCTTCACAAAAATCTATATCATCATGAAAGAAAAATGCAAGAGTTTCTCCAGGAAAAATTCCAACAGCTCTTTCATAAAAGTTTTTAACACCCTTTCTTGCATCAAGAAGTGTAAATTGATTTTTATCAGCAAGAAACTTAATCATCAATTTTTCTTCAGTGTCAAGCTCAATATAGTCAAGATACGCTTCAAGTTTGTCCATTTCAAACATGCAATTTCTATATTGATTATATTTTTTAAGGTTCTTTTTTGGTTCTTCCTCAAGTTTAAAACCATATTCAAACTCTAACATTGTTGTGATAATATGAAGTTTTTCAATCGACTCATAAATTGCTTCAAGCTCAAATTGTGAATAATTTGAAATATCATCTGGCTCCAAAAAACTATAATGCATTGTGCCAACAGGAGTTTTGTCCCCTTCAAAGAAAAATGATTTAACCGCTTCTTTATCAACCATAACCTGCTCTCCTATACGAAAAGTATATCACAAATATGACATTTGTCAATATTGACTTTATGGTAAACCACTTTTTAAATAATAGAATCAAAGAAAAGCATTCTATATGAAATATTATAAAAAAAAGACTAAACAAAAACTAATTTTTGCAAATAAAAAGGCAAACGTTTTGTTTGCCTTTAAAATAGATTAATAATATTATTTGTTTTCAATTTCTGTTGTATCAATCTCGTCACGTTTCTTTTTTGCTTTAATGAAATATACAACAGAAACGGCTGCGGCACCAGCAATAAGAACAAGAATAATCGGAATTACAATTACAAATGAAATATAGCTTCCATCACGAACAGTCTTAATCTCAACATTAATATTTCCGTTTTTGTCAAGAGAGCTTAAAAATTCTTTTGTAACATCAATTACAATTGAGTTTCCATCATTATGAACGTTGTCAAGCTTGTCAGCACGAACTTTGTTAATATACACATTTTTAAGTTCATATGAGAAATCAAGCTTATAAGCAATTGTAATTTTATCACCAATTTGAACCTTGTTTGATGAAAGGTTTTGAGTTTTTGCATGTTCAGAAGTTGATTCAATTTTAACATTTACATCTGATTTTTCATAAACAAGACCAAGAGAAACATCTTCGTTCTCAATTGATTTTGTAATGATTTCTTTATCAGCAGGGTTTTCATTTTCAAGTGTAAACTTATTGAAAGCATATCCACGATAGCTATATGCAGTAACACGAACTTTTGTTCCTGCAGAAAGAGTCATGTTAAATTCTGTTTTCTTGTCATATCTATTTTGCAAAACCCAAGCACTATTCAAAATTTCAACAGTGAAATATCCAGAGCCTTTAGAAAGTTCATCAATATAAACACTTGCTCTATATTGTCTTGTATAAATTGCCTTAACATAAAGAACATTTTCTGTTCCTTCAGTAACATAGGTTTCATCAAATTTAAGTCCTTCGTTATATGGCACAAATCGGTTCGCTATTTTATTGAAAATTTGATATTCTTGAATTTTATAATCTGCATTAAGTGATCCAACTATGGTTTCAATTCTTGTAATTTTGTCACCAATGCGGATCTTGTTTGTTTTAACACCATTAACATAGATGATAGAATTCATGTCATATTGGCTTAATCTTTCGTCTTTATTGTCAAAAGCATATACTTTCAAAACATAAAATTGCTCATCAAAATTAATCTTAATTTCACGATTTTCAGAAATGTCTTGAAGAGTGATTTTTCCGTTTTCAAGTTCTGAACTTGAAACGTTTTCAACATTTGCAATAATAGAACCTTTTCCAGGAAGTGCATAAATTTCAACTTTCTCAAATGCTGAAACATAGGTTGTAAGAACCCCATCAACAATTTTTTCAGAGCTTACAGGAATTTGATTTACATATGCAGCAAACTCGCCTTCTCCTGTTGCTGAAACTTTAATTTGATAAAGTTTATCAAAAACAACATAAACATCAACTTTGCCATTAGATGCATATTTATCATAAAAATCAGCGCCAAGAACTTGACCATTTTCTTGAACAGAACGCAAATCAAATTCTTCATAACTATTTGTTTGATTATTCATGATTTTGCAAGCAAAAAATCTGAAATTATTATCAGAAGAAATTGTTACTTTGTTTTTTAATGTTTCATCAACTTTTCCAGTTGTTGCAACAATGTCCAAATATGACGAAACAGTCATGTCTGCATATGCAACCATGCTTCTGTCAACTGCAAGGAAATTTACAACATAATTGATTTTTTCATATTCTGCAGCAATTGTATAGTTTGAAAGAGTTGTTGTTGTGAAAGTGAAAGTTTTATTTGCTGATGTAAATTTAGGTTCACTTCCTGGGGTTCCAAAGTCTGCCCCACCATAAATTTTTGCAACTGTCAAAGCATAATTATTTTTTGGAACAATTTCAAATGAATATTCTGTTCCAAAGTCAAGTGTAATTTTATTTTCAACCAAAACACCTGAAACATAAAGTTTACCAAAATCATTCACTGATTGATCAATCGTTAAAACAGTGTTGTTTTCACGAACTGAAAGCAAAGAAATCTTTCCATCAACAACATAGTTTTCATTGTTTTCACTTGCATATATTTTTTGAACAAGTTTAAGCAATTTGAAAGATGCACCATAGTCACTTCCAAGTTGCTCAAAATCATTCTCACTGTTTACATTATACACAAACCAAGCTGTAAACAATGCATCATTGGTTTTAACATTCAAGTCAATTTCTTGACCATTTTTGTCTTCAAGACGATTTTCAGTTTTATTATAATAAATTTCGTCTGAAAATTCATTTTCACCACTGAAAACTAAGTCTGATTTATTAACAAAATTAATTTCGATTTTTTCATGAACAGTTTCACCTTCTGCAAATGAACTATTTTTTGCAAAAGGAAGACTGAAAGCAAGAGTAAAAACAAGTGCAAAAGCAAAAACGAGAGAAAGCAAAACTGAAAATTTTGTTTTGTTATTCTTTATTTTTTTCATTATGCTTTACCCCCTTGTGTATCTTTTGTTTCTGCTTTCTTTGTTGTCTTTTTCGTCGTGGTTTTCTTTTCAGCAGTTTTTGTTTCTTTCTTATCTGTTATAGAAACTACATCTGCCTTTTTAGAAGTTGTTTTAGGCTTTGCCGCCTTTTTCTTTACTGTTGCCGACTTTGTTTCACCAGTCTTTGCTTTTTCCGCTGAAGACTTTGTTGTTGTCTTTTTCGTTTGAGTTTTCTTTGGCTTTTCTGAAACAGGATTTTCCTTGGCTTCTGCTTCAGCTTTCAAAGCTGCTTGTCTTGCCTTTTCCTTTTCTTCTTCTTTTCTTTGCTCTTCTTCCTTCTTCAAGATTTCTTCTTGTTTCTTTCTTTGAAGTTTCTTGATTTCATCATTATAATTGTTTGTTTTAATTGAAAGAACAACAATAACAGCACCAAGACCAATTGCAAGTAAAATATAAATCACAAACAAAGCAACATATGTCCCATTAATCTTAGAATCAACATCAATTTTAAGTTCATGGTTCACAGTAAAATAATCATAAACATCTTTGTTAACAAAAATTGTAACAATTCCATTATCGCCATAGTTTGCAACGGTTGCTTCACCAAGGCTGTTAAGAGTTTTAACAAAATTCTTTGCACTGCTATTATTGATTGTAAATTTCTTGAGTTTATAACCATTCAAAAGTTTTGCATTAATAATAAGAGTGTCACCAATTTTAATTTTGTCAAGATTAAGAGAAAGTCTTGCATTTTCAGCAGATGAGTCCTCTGAAATTGTAACTTCAGTTTTCACATATTCATAAACTGCAGAAATGCTGCGATTTCCATTCATAATAATATATGCTGTGGTTTGACCAGGAGTATATTGATCATTAACAATAAGTCCTTCAAAATGATCAAATGTCATATGGTCAATGTGTGGAACAGTAATCGTTAATACCGTGCCATAATCAAATGATTTTGAAAGATCAGTAACTTTCACCCCATCATCATAAATTTCAAAAGTTTCTTCAGTGTCATATGCTTTGTGCATAACAATTGATAATTGACAATTTTGAATGAAAACTCCATAAAATTGAATTTTTCCATCTTTAACATATTTATCAACAAAATCATTTGTGATTTGAAGGTTTTCGACAATGTTCACATTTCCATCACTGCTAACAGAAACACTCTCGCCAGTATTAGAAATAAGTTGCCATGACAAAAATCTATAATTTTGATAATTGAATATATTTTTAAATCTAATTGAATTGATTGTATCACCAATTACAACTTTTTCAGCAACTGGTGTATCATAATAACCTGAAACATGAGTAATCTCGGTTAAAATTTCTTCGTTTCCAAGACGTTCATAAATTGAGTTTACAATGTTAAAACTAAGTTCATATGAAGCTTTATCAAAGAAAAGAACAAGATCAATATTTTGATTTTCAACCGTTAAAGAAACATTTGCATCATATTTCTTTTCACCATTAAGTTCAAATCGGGCAAACTTATAATATTTCTTTGCAATAGGAACAACAGAAATTTTTGTTCCAACTGAATAATATTCACCTGATGTGAAATCAATAACATTGTTGTCACGATCTCTTAAAATCACATCAAACGAACCATTTGCGGCACATGAAGAATCAACAGCAACACTGATTGCTCTTTTATATTGATATTCAGCAACAATTTCAAGGGTGTCATTATCTCCAAGATAAGTATTAATAAAATCATCGTCAAAAACTAAATTTGAGATATTTCTTAAAGATGAAACATTAACTTTAACCCCATTAACATTCTTAATGAAATATCCAACAAATTCAAGGTGGTCAGATTCTCTATCATTTGCAACAACATTATTTGTTTCATCAAAAATAGACGCATAAGCATCAACAGTCAATGCATCAAGAGAAACTCCCATATTATTTGTCAAAAGAGTGTCATCTGAAACATAGTTTTCACCATCGTTTGAAAATAAAGTTGTAACTTTAACATGAAATTTCTTGGCAACAAAATTTACAACAACATTTGTTTCAGTTGTTTCAGGAGAAATTACAAATGAATTGTCACTTCCTTCGGCTAAAGCAACTTCATTGACAACAATGTTTTTAACTTCATAATTTTTGTTTGCAACAGCAGAAACCTTCACTTTGCAAATATTATTAGTGTCATCAACAACCGATTTTAAAATTTTATATTTTCCATCACTTTCCTTAACAAAAATGTTTTCAAGCTCTGGATAATTATTCCCTTCATATGAAAGGGTTGCTTGACCATTTTGCGCTGTCAAATTGATAACGTAATAATTAGCATCATCAGCTTTTGCAACTGAAGAAAAAGTCAATGCAAAAGAAAATGACAATACAAAACTTGCAAGCACAAAAATCATTACAGCAAAAAGTTTAGCAAAATTTTTACTCTTAAGTTTACTCATGTGAATGCTCCTTAAATTAATCTATAAATAGTTTAGAGATTTTTCATTTTTAAGTCAAACAAAATTAGTGCTTTTACAAAAATAATTATCATTATTATGTAGAAAACCACGCAAACTTATGAAAAATCTACAAAAATAAAAAAACTCTTAAGAGTTTTCTATTTTTTGAAAT
>ULLM01009556.1_pt1 | contig 16029 bp, 14 predicted proteins | sample 1951431 | NCBI WGS metagenome assembly ULLM01 (sample SAMEA4835528, study PRJEB28245) | human gut metagenome | biome: gut microbiome; material: fecal sample | place: Denmark | collected 2008
AAGATTAAAGAACGAGAGAGAATATCAGGCTCTTTTAAATAAGCGGTTATCTATTTTAGATAGTCTTTTAAGCGCTCAAAAGAAAGCCGGAATTACACAGGGAAGAGAAAAACAAAGTCAATTAGATATTGTCGAAGAGGAGCAAAAGAGATTAGACGATATCGAACAAAGAATCGGAGTTGCTTCCGGCAAAGATATGGATCCAGAAAGGAAAAAAGATATTGAATATCTTAATTCTCTTGCTGAATCTACAAGAAAAGTAAAGGTAGCAGCGAAAGATCGTGGCAATCGTACAATCTTCGATGTTATTAAGTCCGACATTCAGCGTGCTACGATGCGAATCGCAGATTTCGGTCTCGCGGCAAGAGTTCTTAACACCGCTCGTAAAGAGATTCAACAAGTCTATCAAAACATTCTGAAGCTCGATGAAGCGATGACTAATCTTCGTATTGTTACAGGTTCTAATACCGAACAAGCGAAGAGTATGATGAATACTTATAACGACCTTGCGATGCAGCTTGGTACGACTACACAAGCTGTTGCACAGTCTGCGGCAGAGTGGTTGAGACAGGGTTATTCCGTTTCTGAAGCCAACGAACTGATTAAGTCTTCGACCTATCTGTCTCGTCTTGGCTTTATGGATATGTCTCAGTCTGTTACGGCACTAACTTCTGTTATGAAGGGCTTCCGTATTGAAGCGACTAACTCGATGGATATCGTTGATAAGTTGACGCAGCTTGATGCGAAATACGCAACCACGGCCGGTGATATTGCTACGGCTCTTTCGAGGACTTCTGCTGTGGCTCGTGAGGCGGGTCTTAATCTTGACCAAACGGCGGCAGCGTTGACTACGATGATTGACGTCTCGCAGCAGGATGCGAGCAGTGTTGGTAACGCTTTCAGAACGATTCTTGCGAGATACGGAAACGTCAAAGCGACTGCGTTTACTTCTTTGGTTGGTGATTCTGAAGACATTGATGATACAAATAATTCTATAAACGATACCGAAAAGGTGCTTGGGGCGATTGGGATTAAAATCCGTTCGTCTTCGAGCGATATGCGCGATTTTGATGACGTTATGGATGAACTCGCTGATAAGTGGGTAACTCTTACTGACGTCGAAAAGAATTTGAAACAAAGTTCCATTATGGAGCAATTCATAATTGCAAACCCATTGAATTGCTGGAACGCCCTTAGAGCAGTATAAACTAAAACATAGCGATGAAATATGCGCAAGTGTGAATGTGGAAAATTATACTGATTGGGCAATCAGCAGCTAAGCCTCGAAAAGAGGAAAGTTCAACGACTAAGTGGTGGCAAGCGCCATCCAGTGGTGGGCTCCACGAAAGTGGATGATGAGATAGTCTAATCTCATATGAAAGTATGAGGAACGAAAGTTCATATGATTTAGCGAATCATATAAATAAAATGGCCGTTTCAACGGCACTCGCTGGCGTCAGACAACGCAACCTTTTCGGGATCTATATGGAAAATTTTTCCACATATCGCGATGCAATTTCTGAAGCTGAAAAAGCACAAGGAACCGCCGCTCGTAAAATGCAGGCGTATAATGAAAGTGTTGCTTATAGTATCAATCAACTTTCTGCAGCTTGGGAAGGATTTACGCAAAAACTTGAGGCAAGCGGAGCCGTAAAACTTTTCTTTACTGGATTAACAGCTATTATTAAAAACCTTGATCACATTTTACAACAATTAATCCCACTTATTGCAACATTTAACGCAGATAAAATCGTGAGTCTTGTTAAGTTTTTATCTCCTTTAATTACAACCCCTCTTAAAGCAACTAGACATCCGATAGACACTGTCAGAAAATCTAAAGGCGATTTCTACGAAAATATGACTCAAAAGATGACCGCAGAAAACACCAATGCTATTGAAGAGCTGACCAATGCGACAAGAGACAACACTGCGGCACTAAGAGGAGAAAAGTCTAGGGGCGGTGCAGGCGGAGTTGGTCATCAATCTGGCACTACTGGGAAGGGTGTAAGAGACAAGAAAAGATTCAATAATATACCTACGGTTCCTACAGACGGGACATTAAGTGCAAGTCAATATACGCCAGAACAAATTGACTTAAGAGTTCAATCATACGATTCTATTATTTCGGATGCAAAACAAAATGGGACAAACGAAAAAGTCATAAAACAATTAGAGGACAAAAGGGAAAGACTATTAAAAATAAAGTCAACAATGACCGGCGTTATCCCATACGACCCAAACATTCAAAAAGCTGCAGAAGAAGAACAAGCCGAACTTGAAGCTCAAAAGAAGGCTAAAAGGAAAGCTCGTTTAGAAACTGGTTCCGCTGCTGGTCTTGCGGCTGGAGTCGTTCGTTTTGCGAATAAGGGATCAAGTTTTCTTGATGAGGCTATGGGTGTTTCTAATGTCGAAGTTGACACCGGCGAAGCTCTTGCAATGGGTGTTGCTCAGGGTGCTCTAACAGGAGTTGCGACTGCGTTTATGGGACCCGCTGGAGCTGTTCTTGCATCATTTGTTGGAGATGCGCTATCTTCTCTTTGGAAGAAGTTTGCTCACGCCGATGAAGTCGCTCGTAAACAACGCGTCGAAGACGCTAAAAAACAGCTCGAAGCGATTAATGGAATCGGAAATTCTGTTACTGGTTTGATTGATCTTAATAAAAAAGATCAAGCACTGTGGGATTCTGACGACTGGAAACAGTTCAACGAACAGGTTGAAACAATCAATGAGGCTCTTGAAAAATCAGAGCTTGGAGATAAAATAATCGACCTTGGAAATAAAACACAAACTCTTTCCGAATATTTCGAAGATGCGGTAAGAAACGGAAATAAAGATATGTTTGCTCGCGTCGAAGCAGAAAGAATTCGTTTTGAGGCTGAAAAGACATACGCGGCAGGAGAACAGGATCGCTATGATCTCCTAAAAGAGATTAGCGAGAATCAAAAGGAGCTCGCAAAGCTCGATGATGATGAGGCATCGAAAAAGAGGGAACTTAATGCAGCGATCAAAGCGGCGAGGGCAGAATTTGAAAGCTATTCCGAAGCCCTGAAGAAGGGTTATATGCAAGCATCATTCTACTCTTCTGGTGTTGGAACAATGGAGTTGTATGACATTAGAAATGCAACGCTTGATAGAGTAATTATGCAAATTGCTCGCGAATGGGCAGAAAAGAGTCCTGATATTTTTGCTGGAAATCAGCTGACGAGCGATGCTCGTTCCGATATTATTTCTTATCTGCGCGAACAGTCCGGTTATTCTTCGTTGTTTAAAAACGACACAAAGAATGTTCGAGATATGTTGAATGCAGAAAAGGCTGTTGAGAATCTTAGAACTACGCTCGGCATGTCTCAAAAGCAGTTAAAAGAGTTTGCCAATAGCAAAGATCTTTCTGAAATTGCCGATAAATTTGGAGCAACTGGAGACGCTCTCTATAAGATTATCGACCAAGTTAACCTTGTTGATGAGGACGGAATTTCAACCATCGCTCATGCAATGAATATGACTGTCGAACAGTTTAGAGAGGCAAACTCCGAAGGCGCGTTCGATTGGCTGACTACTGATGTCGCAATTGGCGGTCTCGATAAACTTAACGAAAAGCTTGCGACATTTAATGAACTTTTGCTTGCGGCGTCTGAAAATTCTCTGTTCTCACAGGAGAACATCAACAAGATCGTTAGCCAATATCCAACATTACTCAAAAAGATTGACGAAGAAACAGGAAAAATTTCCGTTTCTATGGACAATGTTCAAGAGAATCTTGTCGACATTCTTGCCGGTGGCGAAAGTCTGCGAAAGGTATATGCTGGATTCTTTTCAAGAGATATTGCCACGAGCGCAGAAAAATGGGATGTGTTTATCTCTTCTATTAGAGAAGACATTGAAAAAGATTCCGCGCTTGATGGTTTCAGAGATGAAATTTTCAAGCAAATAAATTACTCCGGATTCCTCAAAGTTTACGAAGAACATAAAGATGAGCTTGAATCTTACAATCAGAGCTTTATTGAATATGCGAAGAGTTTGTTCTCAACCGATGTTTTTGATACGCAGCAGGAGATTTTGACAAAGTATGCGACAAGTACACTTGAGACAGAAATTTCTAATCTTGAGTCAATTCGCGATTCCCTTGATGATATCAATAAACAGCGCGAAAAAGAGATTGAGTTGATCAAAGCAAAAGAGGCTCTTGAAAATGCGTCGAAAGAAAAGAAGCGCGTATATCGTGCCGGTGTCGGATTCGTTTATACAACAGATCAAGAAGCCGTTAAATCTGCACAGGAAAAAGTCGATGAGCTGGAAAGACAGCGCGATAAAGACGATATTCAGTACCAGATTGATTCACTACAACAGCAGAAAGAAATTCTCGAAAACATTAAAGACAATGAACAGTTAAAAGCATTACAAGAAACTGCAAAAGATACATTGGACGCTCTCGGCGTAAACGGTGCTCTTGTTACGGCTATTTTGAGCGGAAGTAAGGAAGAGTTTAATGCGGCTATTAAATCTGGTCTTGATAAAGAAATTGGAGAAAATGCGGCCGATGTTAATAATGCAATTGCTTCAAAAAAAAAAGAAGCATATTATCGTGCAAAAGCAGAATTAGATGCGTTCCAACGGGGGAAAAAGTTTACTGGAAAGTTTGAACAAACAACAGACGCTAACGGAAATAAGGTTAACGATTACAGTAAGCCGATATTCGAAGATATGTCAGACGAAGATCTCGAACGATATGGCGGAATGGTTCCAGGACAACTTAAAAAATATCAAAATTCTCCGTTTTATTCTGTTGGAGCAGAAGAAGAAGAACGGCTTGCAAAAGAGTTGTTGGGTGCCGGAGAAACGTGGAAAGCAGAAGATGAGAGTGCTCAAATTGAAGATATTGAAAAAATATTAAAGGAAAAAGAAAATATAACCGGAAATAGATTCGTGGTTCAGAACCCGGGAGACTTTAGTGATAAATATGGAATTCTTGAAATCGGTTATCAAACAACCGGAAATAGTATATGGAGAAAGGGAACAAAACAAAGCGAACTTTCCTACGCCATTCAAAATCCAGACGGGACTATGGGAGATTGGAAAAATTTTACTAAACCAATTTCAGAAAATCTTGAAAATGAAGAAATAAAAGGAAAGCCAGTTATTGTTTCTAATACTCATGGTAGTCCAAATCTATTAATTTATAAAGATCAAAACGATCAATTTTGGTCTTTATATGGAGTATTGCCATATGACAAAGGATTAACTTCGGCAGGGCAGGTTGCTGGAACAAGTGGAACATGGTGGATTTCGCCCGAGGAAGTGAAGTCTCACGAAGCAAATGTGAGAGATAGAGTATATGCTTCCGGAACTCTTTCAGCTCCCGGTGGTCAATCCCTGATCAACGAAAACGGTCTTGAATCCATCATTACTCCTTCTGGCACAATCACTTCTCTTCCTGCCAAATCTGGCATTATTCCTGCCGATCTTACTCGTAATTTGTGGGCTCTCGGTGAGGTTGCTCCTAATCTTATTGCTCGTCTTGGCGGCAACAGCCTTCAGACTAACAATTCTAATTCTTCTACTGACAATTCGATCAATATTCAGAATCTTGATGCTACATTCAATACGCAGAGCGATTTCGATGGACATCGCTTCTTGACAGATCTTCGTAATCAGGTCATCTTGACTGCGAATAATCACTAAAAACAAAAAGAGGGTTGCGATGAGAAATTGTCACAACCCTCCCTATGTTGGAGGATTTATGAAATTTAACAAAAAATTAACAATTCTAATTTGGGTTCTTTCGTTCACTTGGGCGCTTCCGACAACTCTTGCCGGGTGTGTTGTTGCGTTATATCTCCGACTTCGTGGAAATAAACCGAAAAGGTTTGGACCAATTTTTTACTTTCCGATTACAGAAGATTATGGACTGAATCTCGGTCCTTTTATTCTTGTCCCTAAAAATACCGATTTTTACTTGAACGCACACGAGCTTGGACACCATCTTCAGGCGTGTTTCCGGTATGGACCTTTCACCGTTTTTGTTGTCGCAATTCCGAGTGTTATTCGTTTTTGGTTGAGAGAACAGAAAACATATGATGGGAAACTTTTATATGTCTGTCTGCTTGTAATCGCAATTTATATTGTGGGCGCAGCTTTGAGCTGGATCGGATATTTCACGAAAATTGTCGCACTTGCGGTTATCGGATTGTTTTTGACAATTTATGGAATCATTATTCAGATCTGGTTGAACAGGTTCGAAGTTCCGCAATATAAAGATGGGAACTATCCATCATATGATGATGCGTGGTTTGAGGGAGACGCGACTAAAAAGGGAAGCAATTTTATGAGAAAGTATTTCAACGAAGAGGTGAAGCGGTTTTGGTAAAATATAATTATGATTTGTCAAATTATGATTATGTTTTGAGCTTCGACCTCGCAAAACAAAAGACCGGATGGGCACTTGTTAACATTAAGTCAAACAGGGTCGAAATGTCCGGGGTAATAATCTTGAACGAAAAAGTAGATTCTGTTTGGCTTGATATATACGATAAAATCGTAGTTGTTTTGGAAGGTGTTAAAAGACATTGTCAAAATTTGAAAAAGAAGTTTTTCGTATTGAAGGAGAAGCTCCCGAATCAGGCCGGAAGATTTACGACAATTGCGTCTCTCCAAGGATTGGCGCAAGTCCACGCAATTTGGGAGCTCGCTTGTGAAAAGTCGGAGGTGGAAGTTTATGATTTCGACGGCGTTCATTCTGTTAGCGTTAAGGCTTTCTTTACGAGAAGATACGAGGTTGAAAAACCGCAAAAGGAAGACATTGCGAAATTAGTTTGTGAAAATTATTGTTTTGACATTGGAGACAGTCCGTTGGATATTACTGACGCAATTGCTTGTGTTCAAACATTGGTTGAATACAAGTGGAACGAAGATATAAAAGATAAAATTAAAGAACTCAAAAAAGAACAAAAAAATTATAAAACAGATAAAAAGAAAAATCAGATCGCTGAAGAAATTCAGCGATTGGAAAGGCTTGAGGTTTGAATATGGAAAATATTGGATTATATTTAGGTATTGGTGCTGTCGTTCTCGCCTTTCTTTCGTATCTTGTACCGCAGATTATTAAGTTCTGTAAGATGTCTAAGGATGATAAAAGGAAGCTTTTATTAACATACCTTGCAGGGCTTGTAACAATGGCGGAAGACAAAATTGGCGCGGGGCACGGCGCAGAGAAACTGGCAGAGGTTGAAAACTACTTTAAGGCCCATGCTGGACTTTTCTATAAGATGATTTTGAAGGTTTTCGGAAAAGAAAATCTGAAAGACTTGATTGAAGAGGCTCTCCAGCTGGTCAAAAAGAATTTTGAAAAATAATTTTAGCGAGGAGGAACAAAAAATGATTTCACTGGTTAACTCTAAAAGAAATGCAGATAGCTATACCGTTCTTTTGATGATGGAGAAGTCAGACACAATTGATATGCTTCCAAACAAAGAAAGACCGCTCTCTCCGAAATATTACAGAGTTATGACGAACTACGGAGTTCCGGCTATGGGTTCTCTTGCGATCAATTATGCTACGCAGGAACAATATATTTATGGAACGGATGGCTGGTCGGAGGCAACCCCGGAGACAATCCTTGGAATTTTAAATGCTGTTGAAAATAAAACCTATCTTCCCGAAGATGGGCTTGATGGATATAATAAGGTGGTTGTTGAAGTTCCGCAGCTTGATACGTCTGATGCGACTGCGGTGGCTGAAGATATTTTAACCGGTAAGACCGCATATGTAAAAGATGAGAAAGTGACCGGAACCCTCGGCACTCAAATGAAAAGCGCAATCCCAAGTTCGACCTCCCAGACCATTACTCCAGATTCCGGAATGTTGTTGAGTGCGGTTACTGTTGATGCGGCCCCTCTCGATGCGGCTAAAACTGTTACTGCTGGGACAACTGCTCAAACCGTATCTCCGACTGCGGGCAAACTTGGTATTAAATCGGTGACCATTAACCCGACTCCAAGTTCTGCAAAAACAATAACTCCGAGCGACGAAGCACAAACGGTCAATCCAGAAGAGGGGGAACTGCTGAGTTCAGTAACTGTCGAAGCCGCTCCTCTCGATCCGCCACAAACTGCGGCAGCTCGAACAGAGCCACTGACCGTTTTCCCGAGTAGTGGTAAAATTGGTTTCCCGAGAATTACAATTAATCCAACTCCGAGTTCTGCAAAGACAGCAACTCCGACGAAGGCTTCGCAGACAATTTCTCCTGACACCGGAAAACTGCTTTCTAGTGTCACGGTTGACCCGATCCCGGACGAATACGTTGTTCCGACCGGGTCTCAGACGATTATCACAAACGGAACCGTCAACGTAACAAATCTGGCAAGCGTTGTGGTGGATGTTCCGAATAAAACTTCTGAAATTACGATTACTGAAAATGGAGTATATAATGTAAAAACCGGAGAGGTTGGATATAGTAAAATTACTGTTAATGTTCAGGCTCCTTCCGGAGAGTAAAGGAGATGATTATTAGTGGCGACATACACTCTAACGTTCGCTTCAGATGTTGATGTTACGGTAGATGGTAAAACAGTTACTTCACCATATACACTAACAAAGAGCTGTACTATAACTTTATCGACTATGGTAAATCCGAGTAGTGATTACTATATTTCTGTAAATGGCACCGAAGTGCTTAGCGAGACTGTTAATTTTGCAGATGAAGATTTGAACGTATATGCGAATACAGCAAATACTGGGCGCACATTAGCATTAAATGCAGTTGTTAATTTTACAATATCTGCGCCTCCAAAAATCTCAATCGACGTCACCACTCTTTCCGGTTATGAATCTCTTGCAGCAGACACCTACCAGCTTGGAGTTTGCGCCAAAGCCGCCGGCTATGCCGATTCCGACCTTTCAGCAACGGCATCTTTCACAAAACTTGCGGCTCCCGTTGTGACGGTTGCGGACACAACTGTAACTTGGGATGCTGTACCAAATGCGGTGTCGTATGACATATATGTCGATGATGAATTGTATGAGAATACGACCGGAGAAGCCCCCTAAAGGATATAAACTAACGCTGTCTTCTATATCTCTAAACGCAGGAGACACGGTGTCTATTCATATGAACAACTTAGACGGAACAACGACTGTAGCAAGCACTCTGTCTTCTGGTATGAGTTGGGAAAATGTGATATCTTTTTGGATTACAGATTCATATGATGGAAATAAGAATGTAACTATAAACGGTGCAGCCGATGGTATGTATTCACAGACAAATCCATATGTATTGACAAAAGATACCACATTAGTTTATGACAATATCTGTCTTACCGGGGATATGATGGTTATGCTTGCAGATGGTTCTGAAAAACAAATCTGTGATCTTACCTCTGACGATACATATGTTGTTTACGATCTTGCGACAGGAGAACTTGTGACTGCTCCGGCGAAATATTTTGATGCCGTTAATGGGCACAGCGGAAACTTTGCTGGGCATTATCAAAAATATACATTTGATGACGGAACCGTGATTAAAGAAGTTCATAAACATAGATTTTTGAATCTTACAAAGATGGAATTTATTAATCTTTGTCACTGGGAAATTGGAGATCGAATTTATAAAATAGACGGGACAACGCCGGCTCTCGTATCAAAAGAGATTATTATTGGAACGGTTGAACATTTTACGGTTACAACTGAAAAATATCACGACGGTTTCGTGCAGGGCTGTTTGTACGGAGACCGTTATACTCAAAGATATGAAATTCAAATGGTCGATGGCAAGCCCGTATATGATTTCAGCAAACCGCATACCATTGATTATTTGTATGGCGAATTAGATTATGACGATTAAATTCGGAACAAACCGTGTCGTTGTTGTTGGGAAACAATTTGTTTACAAATTTCCAATCGGGATTCGTGGAATATTAGCAAATCGAATGGAGTTTCAGTTGGCAAAAGATCAACCTCTTGTTGCAAAAACTCAAAAATATTGGTGGGGCTTGAAACAAGAGAGACTGTGGAATCTGGTTATATACCCATATCAATGTAAACGTGTTTTGCCGGAGCATCAAAAATTATATGAAATACAGGTTCATAGCAGACTTCAAGTTGGACAGGACGCAAGTGGCGCTTGGAAGATTTTTGACTATGAAGAAGTAAAATATAAACCCTCCAAGCGGTAGTATAGGTTAGACCGCTTGATTGTGAGAAAGGAGATGATTTATTTTGGCAACTGAAACATGGGTGTTGAATGAAACTCTTACTATAAGCGGGTCTAATGTTTATAATAATATAGAAATGACCTATAGCGGGCAGCAGAGAGCATATCCTATAAAATCCTTAAAAATTTATGAATATATCGACGGGCGCGAAACTGCTTATTCTGTATTAGGGCAAGAGCAATCGGTATATTCAGACGAAAATACAAGTTATGAGTTATATGGCACTGGTGGCGGAGCTTCTGGTTGGTTTTCGTATAATGGAACATTATACAATACATGGAAATTCTCTCAACCCGTAACCGATTCAACACTGCTTACATGGCTTCAAGCCAACGGCACCAAACAAGAGACTCCATCAACAAATAGAACATACGACCTCTCTACAAATTCCAAGTGGGCTTCGTTGTCTTACGGAAATCATACTGTAAAAATTAAAGCGGTCGGTGGCGGGTTTGGAGACTCAAGTTTTAGTAATAGCGCTATAGTGACGAAAAGCGTTCTCGAGCGCGGCACGTATAAATGGATTGATAACCCAACCATCACTGCTGACAACCAAACCGATTTTTCTTTTACTTCTAATGGAGAATCTTATACGATGGTTCGAACTTACGTTGGGGCGGAAGGAAACTATATTAGTTACACCGATACAAGTAATGCTGTTACAGGATATTTTTCCGGACACGGATGGGGTACTCATTCATTAAACAATGGAGAATGGTCTTCTATGGAGGTGAAACCTGCATATCAGATAATTACTCTTGAAACAGACATTGAGGTTCCAACAGATTTCTACAATTGGGCGATTACGGATGGGAATTTGGTAAAGAGCGAAATATTAGAAGCTGGGACGTATAAATGGGTGGAAGAACCTGTATTTCCAACTTCTCCCATTTTGGATAATAATATTGTATTTAAATATTATCCACTCAACAGTAATGATATATATAATGTTTTAACGAGCGGAAGTCGTATTGATATTTATAATAATCGTTTATATTTTAGTGATGGTGACGGTTTTCAAGAAAATGGTTTTAATAATGGTATTTGGCGCACTACGACTCAAAATCATTCTGGTGACATTCTTGTATATACGGCAACCGACACAAATAAACTTCGCACAATTGTCGTTGAATCTAATCAAACCGTCTCCGCAGATTTCTACAACTGGGCAATCACTGGCGGAAACCTTGTAAAACAGACCTCCGGTGGTGCGTCTGGCGGGAACAACCCTTAACCAATACAAACCCTCCGGCGTACAGGTCAGCCGGCTATAAATTATGTATATCACAATTTATCTCCTAAATATTTTCGACCTACTTTGCACGACGTATCTCGTTAGCAAGTACGGTATTGAAATCGAACAGAACCCGATTGGAAGATTTCTCTATTCATATCCACAATTGTTGATTTATGTGAAAATTCTTCTCGTCGGATTTTGCCTTTTGATTCTAAAAAGACATTCGACCAGCATATATTGCAAAGCGATTTCAATTGCGCTTTTAGTGTTATTTATTTTGCTTTCGCTTTATCATATTTTCATTTTGATCAAAATTCATTATATTCATTAAATATTCATAAAAAATTAAAAGAAAGGGGTTCCGAAACTTGAAAATTAAATTTTCAATTGGTCCCGGCAAAACTCTTGTTTCCGGAGTTTCGCAGGCTCCTAATTTACAATATATCAAATCTAAATTTTTTTATGTTTCCACGTCTGAAAACGGCATTGCTCCGCAGGCAGAAAATGGGGCTCCTGAAAAAATTGAAAATGCAAAGGTCGTAGAAACGCTTGATAACAATCTTCGTTCTGTTATTGGTCTTTTCAATTTCGAAAACATCGAAAACAACGGAGAGACTTTAGCAACCGCAGCGGCGCAAGGCGTTTCTAACGCCGACCAATCTCTATATTCAATTTCTATTTACAAAAAAGAAATTTGGTACAATCGAGAAACCGGGGAACCGATGGAACAGGATGTTTGGACTCCGGTTGCGTTAGAGGACGCTTCGGGCGTAATCAGAGATTTTAATATTGGAAACAATCGTTATTACAAATACGTCTTCCGGCTTGTTGAAAGCAAGGTCGACGGAAATGTCGAATATCAGTCAGGAATTGTTGTTCCGATTAAAACAAATTGGCAGGGATGGTCAATCGTGGAACTTCACGAAACGGACGATCCAAAGGTGTTCAAAGCCACCCCGAAAGATGTTTGGAAGTTTAAGTATAATATTTCCAACGGAGCGCAGACGCAGAACGTTGCTAAAACGCAACAGGACACACTGTCTCGTTACCCAATTTTTAGTCACGGTGTGAAAAACGCAGTTGGTGGAAGCGTTACCTGTCTGCTTGGCCGAGAAATGATTAATGCAGATTACACCAATAAAGAGTGGGTTTATGAACAAAACCCGAACACATCAGAACCGAATTTTATCTGGAGAGAAAATAACGGACCGTTCGAAAATCTCGGCGGTTATCGTGAACGCCTTGGAAGAGTTCAGAACTTCTGCGGTGCAAACCCCGATTATCTCTCTGCCTCGGTTCTCGGTTTCCGCAATCTAACATCTAATGAAGCGGTCGATATGCTCGATAAGTGGCGCGACGTTTGTTATTCCGGAAATCCGAAACTGTTAAAGGACCAAAAGGGTCAAACTTTTATTATTCAAATTACCGATCCGAGCAATACCACGAATGAGTCTTGGGAGAAGATGCCAGAAGAAATTTCGTTCAGTTGGATTGAGATTGCCGATGCAAAAGACTGCCGTATCATTCAGGCAGAATAACAGAAAAAGGGGGCGGCATCATGCCACAGATTTCTAACCAAATCAAAATGGGATCTGGCGAAAATTATAAGTATATCATTGACGGGAAGAATGCCGCCGTCGGCGATATTGAAAAGTATTTAAAGATTTCAGAGATTAAAAAAGTTATTGGAAGAAAGACGATTTACCCTCGGTTTCGTATTTTTGTTTTGAATCCGGACGAAACGGTAAATTACCAGCTTCCAAATGAAGACATTTTGTCCGGCGGTTCGTATAGTGAAAATTATCAAAACGGTTCTCGTCGGACACTGTCTTTTTCATTAAACAACCAAGAAGGAAAATATACTCCGTCAATCAACAATTTGTGGGTAGATACAAAGGTTCTGCTCGATGTTGGGTTGGAAGTCCCTGACGAGAATCTAATTATTTGGTTTCATAAGGGCGTTTTTGTGATTACTTCTGCGAATCCGTCGAAATCGACAGAAACCAAAACGGTGTCTATAAGTTGCGCCGACAAGTTCGAAATTTTAAATGGAAAACGCGGCACGGTTGGAACAACGGTCGAGATTCCTCCCGGTATGTTAATCAAAGATGTTATCCAAGACATTTTATGGTATGATAGCGGGACTGGCGATGTTCTTGATCCAACTCCGTTCTTTTATCATCCTGCGTTTGAGGGAAAAGTAACGCCGATTACGATGACGCTGTCTGCCGGGTCGAATTATGGGAATTTGATTACGCAGATTGCGGACGTTCTGTCTGCGGAGGTTTTTTATGATTCCTACGGACAGTTGAACTTCATCCCCACTGTCGATGTGATTTCCGACGGAGATAAACCGAACCTTTATGATTATTCAATTGAAAATCTGCAAAACGAAAACTTTTCAATTGATTTGAATTCTTTTGTCAACTGTGTTTATGTTGTTGGAGCGAATATTAATGGACATACTTGCACGGCGGTTAAAAAGAACGAAGACCCGACTTCTCCGATTTCGGTTGGAAGAATCGGGCTTCGTGTCGCCGATGTGATTAATGATTCTAATATTACGACAGATCAATTGGCAGAAGAACGGGCAGAATATGAATTGCGGAAAAAGATTATAGCGGAAAGCACGTTGAGTAGTTCTGTTATGTTTAATCCGCTTTTAAGTGTTAATAATATAGTAACATATACCGACGAGGAAGATTTCGATATGAAGCGAGAAAGATTTTTAATTCAGAGCATTTCCTTTAATTTGGGATACGATGGATTGATGTCGTTGAGTGTTTCGAATATAAATAATCTTCCATTCGTATATTGATAGAAAGGAGATAATATGGCAGAATTTAATTCAAGTACAGAGCCCGGTTGCATTGCGGGTAATCTTCCGTTAAAGGTTATGCGCATCGCGATGGAAAATAAAGGAATTTTTGATGGGGCAAGACCGGGGGCTTTATATTATTTTACGGGGGAATATAATGAATTCACGGTAGATGGTGAAACATATAAAATTCCTAAAACGGCTGTTGTGAATGGGCCAGAAAATTTAAAATCTTTTGAGGCCTCTGGAACAACTTATGGAATTCAATTTACTGTAGATCAAAACAATAAAATTACTGGGGCGACATTGGCTCCAGTTTCAAATAATTAAAAATATAAAAAAGTGAGGTAATTAAAATGGCGATTTCAATTCTTAATTATTACGAGCAGCCAGACGGCAAAAATCTGATGATTATGACTGATGACCTCTACGAGAGAAATCCGGGAGAAGCTCCAGACGACAATATGCCAATGGACCCGACCAATTATGCGATTTCGCAGAATCTTGGCGTTCCGGCAGACGGTTCGATTACGATTGTTAGAGACTTCGATGAAAATAAAAAAGTGAAGACTGTTACAAAAATTTTTACAGATGGCGAATGGAAAGATTCTGTCTAAATTAAGGAGTAATTATGATTACATTAAATAATTTTACAAAATTGGACAATAACCAATATCAAATGGTTTTGTCTATGAAAAAGACAGATTCTGTTGAAGATCTGCCCTCCGAGGCCCGTCCAATGAGTCCGGAATATTTCGCAGTTACCATCGATTACGGCGTGCCAGCGGACGGGTCGATTGCGATTAAAGAGGACGGAGAAGTTTTGGCATATTCTGCTGGCGAATGGGGAAAAGCTGAAACAACAGGAGATATTAAGCTGAAAGAGCTTTCTGTTAAAGAAAACGGAGAATATCTGCCGGAAAGTGGATATGTTGGATTTAATAAAGTTGTGGTAGACGTGAAGAAAGAAATGCCCACTAAAGGCGATTTGATAATGCTTGATGGGAAGCAATATCGAGTGTTGAAAATCAATGATACTGTTGCAGAAGTGCTAGCGATGTATGATGCGAGTGATAAGTTTGAGTTTAATGCGTCCGGGGATAACACTTATGCCGAAAGTACTATTGACACCTACTGTCATAGCACTTTCTATTCGGGTTTACCTGAAATAATGAAATCTGCAATTGTAGATAAAACATTTACGCAAGATTCTTGGAAATTGACTTCTCAGGTTCCAGCGGAAGCACATTATACTGCACTTGGCGTAGTTACGTATTACTTGACGTTTGTTAATGCAACATATGGTGAATCTATTACGAGACATTGCTATTGTTTGTCTGTTCAAGATGTAATAGATTATTTAGAATGTGATACATCTATGGATAGTTTTAATACAACATTGACTCCAAAAAATATGTTACAAATGCTTTGGAATAGAACAACGACTTCTGGACAAAATTATAAGATGTGGTTACGTTCAGCAGGCGCGGCGATCACTTCCGTGCTCGCTAACGACCGGGCGAGTGGCAATATTGTCAATGCTTATGTGGCCAGCTCGGGCGTCGCGCATCCTGCATTTCAGATCGACCTCTCGAAGGTCGATTGGGTAAAATCAGAATAATTTTCTACAACCGTGAATCGTCTGCCAATTAATAAAATACCAATTTCATAATTTAAACTTCATAGTATATTTACAAAAAACTTTTCCAAAACTACTTGACAAACCAATAATTTTGGTGTATAATAGGGGTGGTTGGGCGGGAATAGAT
>ULLM01012708.1_pt1 | contig 14432 bp, 13 predicted proteins | sample 1951431 | NCBI WGS metagenome assembly ULLM01 (sample SAMEA4835528, study PRJEB28245) | human gut metagenome | biome: gut microbiome; material: fecal sample | place: Denmark | collected 2008
ACCGCAATCTATGATTGCTCCCTCTTTGTGCTAAAAATATGCCACAGGCATATTTTTTTACGCAGTCGCCCCGAAGACCCACAAAAAAGCACAAATTTGCTGGTGTTTTTTTTATGTAAAATTTCAATTACTTACTGATTTTATAATATTTTGATTGGTTTTCTAGATATATTTCAAACTAAAAACTATATATGCACTAAAAAAGCCCCGAAATCGGGGCTTTTTTTATTTTAAATTAGGTTCATCTTCATTTTTACGAACATGGAAACTATGATTTTTCATGTTTCTATTAAGTCTTATATCGTTGTTTTGTCTTGAACCTTTTTTGTGGAAATGGCGATAGTCAATTGACTTTGACTCGGCACTTCTTAAAAGTTCACGATTGGTTTTTCCTGTAACAGTCATTGTTCTTCGGTCTGCTTTGTCAATGATAAAATCAACTGGTTTGCAAAGAGCAAGAACAACCTTTCCCCTTTCATCATAAACTGCACAGCCTTCTTGCGAAAGTGAGCAGCCAGTTGCAGGGCGACCAAGAATTTGAGAAAGTGGAATTTCAACACTGATTCCCTTTTCATCGTTCTTTACAATTGCAACAATTTCATCTTCATAATCTTCATCAGCACCAGTGTAACGAATTTTTGTAATTCGACCACTAAGTTTTTCACCAATATGCTTTTCACAATAGATAACCGAACTGATATCTTCAAAATCTTTTTCAGCTTGGTCAACATCAAGTTGACGTTTGTTTGCTTGTTCAACAACCGATTTAATTGTTTCAAGAGAAATTGGTTTTGTGCAGTGAATGTTCGCCAAAATGTTATATTGTGTCAAATAGTCTGGAATTCTGCGAATTGGAGAAGTTGTGTGGCTATAGTGTGGCGATTGAAGTGCATAATGTGAAATTCTGTCACCATAGATTTCGTCTTGAGCATTTCCTGAATTTTCTGGATAAAGGTTTTCGCTATAAACCGCTCTTGATTGCATCTTGATAAGGAATTTATTGATAACTTCTTCCATTGAAGAATCTTTTGTAAGTTCAATCAAGCTTCTTGTTCCTTCGGCAGATAAATCACCATCAAAATCAATTCCAAGAACATCAAAGAACTCTGTTGCACGGTCAAGTTTTCTTGAGTTTGGCTGAGCATGAACACGATATATGTTGTTAAGTCCATTCTCTTTTGCATATTTTGCGGTTGCTTCATTTGCTGTAACCATGAAAGCTTCAATAACATCATGATAGAACAAATGTGGAAGCACTTTGATATCAACAACATCATCAAGGTCTTGGTCGAACACAATTTCTCTTTCATCGTTAGAAATGAAACGAATCATCTTTCTTTGATCAAAGCCTTTCCACATCATTTGAGCAGCATATTTATTCATTACAAGTTGCTCTTCATCAGATAATGCAATGCCACGAAGTGCTTTATATTGCAATGTTTCTTTCACAAAATCATCACCAAAATCGTCAACAATTTTTTGAGCATCTTCATATGCATATTTGTGGCGACTTCTGATTATCGCATCATATATCTTGCTTTCTTTTGCCTTTCCAGTTTCTTTATCAATCACTGTTTTAACAACAAATGCAAGGCGGTCTTCACCAGGGTTTAGCGAACAAATGCCAGTTGAAAGCTTTGTTGGAAGAATATTATATGCTTTGTTTGGTGCATAAATCGTGAAACCACCAGCAATATAGTTTTTTCCAATTTTACTGTCAAGGTTTACATATTTTGTAACGTTTGCGACAGCGGTATAGCAAACAATGTCTCCATTTTCATCAAACGTTGAACAAATCGCATCGTCCATATCTTTGCATGTTGCAGGGTCAATTGTAGAAAAAGGAAGGTTTCGAAGATCAACAACCTTTCCAATTTGAGAATATTGTGCATCTTCTTCAGAAATCAAATCAAGATTTTTAGTGTTAACCGCAGTCGGAATTTTTTCAATTTCAAGAGCAAGACCAGGATCATCCCAGCTCATGATTGCACCATAACAATCAGCAATTGCATCATATTCATGAATAGGGTTTCCAGCATCACCTTTAACTGCAACAATTTTTCCACCAAGAAGTGGTGCATCAAGGTTTGTAAGATCCATAACACAAATTTTATCTTGGAATGCAGCCATTTCATCTTTGTCATTCAAAATTGGAATGTGTCTGAGTGAAATGCTCTTTTTGTTTGGAATAAACACAAGCTCATCGTGGCTAAGTTTTACAACTCTTCCAAGAATAAGATTTTTCCCTTTTGCAACATCAGTTCCTTGAGAAATTGTTTTTGGTTTCTCTTTTGCAACATCAATTGTCTTTTTGCTCTTTCCAAGTGGAATTGCAAAATAGTCTTTGCCAGAATATTCAAGAGCAACATCAAGAACGTCACCAACCGTATATCCCATGGCAACACTCTTGCTAAGCTTATAATGCTTGTTTGTTTTAGGTGTAACAACATAAAAATCATTTCCAGATTTTTGCATCACACCAACAGAAACAAGGTCAGGACTAAGGCTGATCTGCTCTCTATCAACCTTTATTTTATCAAGAGCAACAAGCCCTTCAACAATTTTATTAAACTTCTCTTTGGAGGCAATCTTTCCTTTATTAAGCATCTGTTTCCTGAGAACGTTTCTGTGAACCTGTTTGTTCTCAAAAACATATTTGTATATCGCAGACATACCTTTAATAAATTCTTCGTCGAAAGCCATTTCTTGCCTCCTATGTATTGGATAATTTAAGTGTAACATCTTTTAAACAATATTTCAAGATGCAATCCTAAAATAGTTTAATTTTTTTCATATTTCGACAATAACCATAGTTATAAAAACTTATAAAAAAACAACACAAAAGTGCTGTTTAAATTTCTTTACCATAAAACAAGACAAGATCACCATCTTCAACAAAACTTGTTATAAATGTCGTATATCCAAAATGAAGATAAATTGCAAGATTTCTGCTTTCTTTTGCTTCACTTCCAATTGTAAGATATGAAATGCCCATTTCTTTTGCATATTCTTCTGCCATTTTCACAAGACGTGAAACATGCCCTTGTCCTTCAAACTGTTTTTCAATTCTAAATGCATTCATATTAGCACGATCTTTCCCATTGCAAAGCATAAGTCGGTTTTTCACTGCCGAGCAATCTGGTGAAAACAAAACACTAATTTGTCCAACAGGGTCACCATTATGTAAAACAACAAAAGTTGCGGCTTTTCCAGTTTCATTATATTCAATATATTGTTTTTTCCAACGAACCCAACATTCTTCACCATGGTTTTCTATAATGTCTTTATTCCAAATTTTTTCAAGATCTTCAAGTGTTGCTTTTCGATATTCAAACATATTGTTACTCCTTGTAATTTTCAGCATTTTAACATATATAACAAAAAAAAGCCTAGAAAATTCTAGACTTTTTAAATTATTTATTTTCGGTTTCAACTTTTGCTTCTTGAACTTTCTCTGTTGTTTGAGCTTTCAAAAGATCACGAATATCACGAAGAACATCTGCATCTGTTTCAACTTTTGCTTTTTCTGCTTCAAGACGAGCTTCTTCAGCCTTTTTTGCTTCTTCCTTTTCTTTTCTTAATGCAAGCAATCCAGCTTTATATGCAATGCGGTCTTTTTTGTCATATCCACGAGCTTTAAGTTCTTTCTTTTCTTCCTTTGTTGGAGATGCTTTTTCAATGTCTTTTACTGTTTTTTTGAACATTTCACTGCTCTTCATTGCAACTTTCAAAATAACAAACAATGTGAAAGCGATGATAAAGAAATTGATAATTGCTGTGATAAATGCACCCCAGTCAATATAAATTGATTTTGTAAGATCAATTTGACCTTCAGCATCTCTAACAACCTTTAAAAATGTATATGCTTTTTCAAGTCCGTTTTCACCACCGATTGACAAAAGCATATTGATAAGCGGCATTATAATTTTGTTTGTAAATGCATTTACAATCGCATTAAATGCGCCACCAATGATAACACCAACAGCCATGTCAAGAATGTTTCCACGGCTTATGAATGCTTTAAAATCACTAAAAAACTTTTTCATTTGTTCACCTTCTATAAATTTTTATCGCACATATTATAGCAAACAAAAGTGTCACAATCAACTGTTTTTTAAAAGTGATTTAATTTTAAATTAAATGCATTTTCGCTTTAATTCTTGATATTCTTGATCGTTTATAAGCCCTGCTTTTCTAAGTTCTTCAAGTTGCATAAGCTGTTCTGCAAGTGAAACAAAATTCAATTCTTCTTTACTTTTGTCGCTTCTATCTTCTTTCACCTTTCTTAATTGTTCTTTTTGGAAATTTGTTAAAATTTCATCAGATTGGCTATTTTTCCTTGCATCAGCACATAACGATTGATTATGTTGAGAATTAAATGAACCTTGCGTTTGAATTTGATTTCCTTGGTTTTGAGCTGAACTTTGCGGAAAATATGAATTGTCATAATCTTGGCCACCAGCACTTGTCATATTTGAAAAACGATGAATTTCACAAGCATCAAGATTCATGTTGAATGCACCATTGTCAGCATTGTTTTGACCATTTTTAGTTTGAAGAGCCTGCTTTGATTTCTTTTTATGCTCTTTAAGTTCTTTAAAAACACAATAAAAACAACCAGCAGAAAGAACAAGCGATAAAGCACCAAGCCCGATAACTCCCCATGTATATTGCGAAGGAACATAGCTTATAAACGAAGAAATGATACCCATTATAGAGATAAGAGCAATCACACAATAAAATATGATTGCAGAAATAAGCGAAACCTTATATGCAGAAAATTTTTCTTCATTTCTGTGAGCAATGAAAAGCTCCTTCAAGCTTATCACACCACCAATACACCCGAAAAATATGAAAAATCCAGCAACAACCAAAAGCCCACCAACTTTTGGGGTCATTGTGCCAATTGTAACATAGTTAATGTTAAGGGTTATATATCCCATATATGCCCCAAAACCAAGCGATAAAACCGCAAGAGCAAATGTTAAAATTGCTGACAAAATTATTCTTCCACGTTTTACTTTATCTTTTTTTATTCGTTTCATTGTTCCACCCATTTTTTCCTTTTAACTTTAGTTTTTCTCAAATTCGCAAAAAATATGTATTATTTTAAGCAAAAAGAAAAAGGGCTCAAAAGCCCAATTTTTCTAACATTAGAGGTGCTATGTCTGACATAGGTGTTATGTGTGACATAACATTATTTATGATATGGAAGACCAGCAGAAATTGTAAATGCTCTATAAATTTGTTCAAGCAAAACAACCCTGAAAAGTTGATGTGGAAAAGTTATCTTTCCAAAAGACACGCATTTATTTGCTTGTCTTTTAAACTCTTCACTCACTCCGTTCGAGCCGCCAATAACAAAACTAATCTCACTTGTGCCTGCACTTTTAAGTGTGTCAAGCATGTTTGAAAGCTCTTCACTTGAAACTTCTTGTTTGCACCTGTCAAGCAAAATTATAAAGCCCCTGCATGCATTTTTAAGCCTTTCACTTTCAATTTCAATTTTCTTTTCAATGCTTTGCTCTTTGCTTTCTTCTGCAACTTCGACAATTTGAAGTTTGCAAAATTTTGACAAACGTTTAGAATATTCGCTGATTGCATCTGTAAAAAACTTTTCCTTTATTGTTCCGACACAAACAATATTAACTTTAAGCATATTTCCACTCCTAATGGTCTTATTATGTCACATTAATCAGCATTTTCACAACAAAAATGTGAAAAAAATCAGCAAAATGCAAAAAATTGTATAATTTTTCGAATTTATTTGACATATGATGTTGTAATAGCCTATCATAAAAACATCAATAAAAGGAGAAAAAATCATGAATAATAAAAGAACTTTATCAAAAGCAGGTTCAATTGTAAGCATTGTTTCTTGGAGTATTAACATTCTTTTATACATTTACCTTGGATATGTGTTATTGGTTCTCATTTCTTTAATAAATGCTTCTGGTTCAGGTGCAGATGCTTCTGCAGTAGCAGCTATAATTTCAACAGTTGTTGCTTCACTTGTAATTTCAATTGTGCTTCTTATCTATTCTATAAGAATTTTGAAGTTTACAAAGCTTGATGCAAAAGAATTTGTTGCAAAGAAAGGAACAATCATTGCAATTGCTGTTATCAACATTCTTAATGCTCTTTACGGCCTCTTCTCACTGATCGGTTCTGAATTTGATTGGACATCTGCTGTTTCAATCATTATTTCTCTTGGACTTCTTGCTTCTGCAGTTTTGTTAATTGTTGACTTTGTAAAGTGTCAAAAAGAAGCTCAAGCAGAAAAACTTGCAGAAAAAGCTGCTGCAACTGCTGAACAAGAAAACACAACACAAACAGTTGTTGATGTTCAAGTTAAAGAAGAATCTGTTGAAGACAAGATTGAAAAGCTCAACAAAATGAAAGCTGATGGCCTTATCACTGAAGATGAGTATAATCAAATGAAATCGGACCTTCTTAAATAGAAAACTTAAACAAAAAAAATCCACCGGTATAACCGATGGATTTTTATTTTTCTTTTGAAACTTCTTCCGTTGCTCTTTCCTTTAATTGAATAAGGTGAACCTTATCAAACCAACGTTGCGCATCATATGAATCAAAATTATTTTCAATGTGAAAATTTCTTTCTTCTTCAAATTTTTTCCATTGTGAATTCAATTCTCCATCAATGTTTAAAATATAAAATTTCCCACCAACATTTCTAAGACTTTGTAAATCTTCATATGGTTCATCTTCTCTTCCACAAACAGCAATAGAACCACCAACCCTTTCAAGTTTTGGAAGTGATGTATATGCATTTGGAAGTATGATATGTCCCCTAACGCATTTAAGATCTGGAAAAGCTTGTTCAAAGTTTCCTTCAATAGCAGTAAGGCTTCCACCAATATTTTCTATCCCCTTATAATTTCCTCCAGAAACAATAAGTTCAAAATCACCAAAAACATATCGTGGCATAACATTTTTAACACCAAGACTAGACAAATTTCCAAAAAGAACAGTGTGTCCTTTAACCGGGAATTCGTCAAAACAAATTTCTTCAGGTTTACAATCTGCAACTTTACAAATATAATTTATAAGATCTTGGTTTTTACTGCAAATTTTTAAAATTTTACATCTCAAATCCAAACTAACATCAGAAAGGTCAACATCAAAAGGATTAAATAAGGCATCAACAAGTTCTTTTTCATATCCATTAAGTCTGTTATTTTTACAAAGATTGATATAAAAACCAGCATGCTCATTGAAATAAGCATCAACTAATTCCTCAAACTTTTTGGCATATTTATCATCAGCCTTTCTTTCTTCATGTCTTCTGTTTTGATCTTTGTTATAATCAATAACATATTTAATTCCGCTTTTAATTTTATCAAATAAACCCATATAAATTCCTCCGAATTTGATGATATTAGTATAGCACCGCCCAATTCAATTGTCAATATTGACCTTTTTCAAACATAAACACAATAAAAAAACACGTTCAAAACGTGTTTTTTTATCTGTATTTTGATTATTCCATATAAAGAACAACTTTGCCTTGTTTTCTGCTTTCTTTAACGTCAATGATACGTTGATTTCTTGACCCACGAAATTTGAGTGAAATATCTTTAAGGTCATTAACAAACGGTCCATCAACCAAAACATCATAGTTGTCAAGCAAAAAGTCGGTTTTATCTGTATATGCTCTGCCACCAGGAACAAAATCCTTGTCAAAAATATATCCAGAATAGCACCATATATCTTTTTTAGAGCCAAATTTCTCTCTGAAACGTTTAACAAGATTATAAATGCCTTGTTGATTGTTTGGGTGCATTGGCTCTCCACCAAGAAGTGTTAAGCCCCTGATATATGAAGGTTCACACATTTTTAAAATCTGATCTTCAACTTCACTTGTGAAAGGCTTTCCAAAATTGAAATCCCATGCTTCTTGGTTGAAACAATTTTTGCAATGATGTGTGCAACCTGAAACAAACAACGAGATTCGAACTCCTTGTCCGTTTGCTATATCTGTATCTTTAATGGTTGCATAATTCATTTTATTGCTCCTATAAATGCAAAACTCTTTCTTTAATTTCTTCTGTTCTTCCTTGGTTCCAATATTGTGTTCCAATATAGCCACAAGTTCGACGAGCAACGTTCATTTTTGTTTGGTCTGTGTTTCCACAATTTGGGCATTGCCAAACAAGTTTGCCGTCTTTTTCAATAATTTTAATTTCGCCGTCATAACCACAATTCATGCAATAGTCACTTTTTGTGTTAAGTTCAGCATACATAATGTTGTCATAGATAAATTTCATAACTTCCAATACTGCATCAATGTTGTTCTGCATGTTTGGAACTTCAACATATGAAATTGCACCACCAGGGCTGAGAGCTTGAAATTCGCTTTCAAGTTTAAGCTTATCAAAAGCATTGATTGGTTCTGTAACATGAACGTGATAGCTGTTTGTGATATATGCCTTGTCAGTAACACCAGGAATAATTCCAAAACGTTTTTGCAAGCATTTAGCAAACTTATATGTTGTGCTCTCAAGTGGTGTTCCATAAAGTGAATAGTCAATATTTTCAGCTTCTTTCCACTTTTTAGTGTATTCGTTAAGCTTTCTCATCACTTTAAGACCAAACTCTTTTCCTTCAGGCTCTGTAAGTTTTTTGCCAGTCATATAATAAACTGTTTCCCAAAGTCCAGCATATCCAAGAGAAATTGTTGAATAGCCTCCATGAAGAAGTTTATCAATCTTTTCGCCTGGTTTAAGACGTGCAAGGGCACCATATTGCCACAAAATTGGTGAAACATCTGACAAAGCACCAGTAAGTCGTTCGTGTCTGCATTGAAGTGCTTTGTGACAAAGTTCTGCTCTTTCATCAAAGATTTTCCAGAATTCATCAAGGTCTTTCTTTGAAGAAAGTGCAATGTCAATAAGGTTCAAGGTTACAACACCTTGGTTAAATCTGCCATAATATTTAGGCTTGCCGTTTTCATCAACGTAAGGGGTCAAGAAGCTTCTGCAACCCATGCAAGTATAGCAATGTCCTTCACCATTTTTGTCAACCTTAAGCTCAAGCATTTTCTTTTCAGAAATATAGTCTGGAACCATGCGTTTTGCTGTGCATTTTGCAGCGAGTTTTGTAAGATAATAATATGGGCTGTCCTCATGAATGTTTTGTTCTTCAAGAACATAGATAAGCTTTGGGAAGGCTGGTGTGATATATACACCCGCTTGGTTTTTAACACCTTGAATTCTTTGATTTAAAGTTTCTTCAATCATCATTGCAAGGTCTTTCTTCTCTTGCTCATTCTTTGCTTCACCAAGATACATAAATACAGTAATGAATGGAGCTTGTCCATTTGTTGTCATAAGTGTGATAACTTGATATTGAATTGTTTGAATTCCTTTGTTAATTTCTTCACGAACTCTTTCTTCAACAAGTTCATCAAGTTTGTTCTCTGGAACGTGAATATTAAGTTCTTCAAAAGAATGAATAAGGTTTTTTCTGATCTTTTTTCTTGAAATATCAACAAAAGGTGCAAGGTGTGTAAGCGAAATGCTTTGTCCACCATATTGACTTGAAGCAACTTGTGCAATGATTTGTGTTGCAATGTTACATGCTGTTGAAAATGAACGTGGTTTTTCAATCATTGTCCCAGAAATTACAGTTCCATTTTGAAGCATGTCTTCAAGGTTGATAAGGTCACAGTTATGCATTCTTTGAGCAAAATAATCGGCATCATGAAAGTGAATGATTCCTTCTTCATGTGCTTTCCAAATATTTTCAGGAACAAGGAAACGTTTGCAAAGGTCTTTGCTAACTTCCCCAGCCATATAGTCTCTTTGAACACTGTTAACTGTTGGGTTTTTGTTTGAGTTTTCTTGTTTAACTTCTTCATTATTGCAATCAATAAGCGACAAAATTTGCTTGTCGGTTGTGTTGCTTTTTCTAACAAGCGAACGAACATGACGATATGTGATATATGCACGTGCGAGTGCATGCTTGCCTGTGTCCATTAAAGCATTTTCAACAAGGTCCTGAATTTCTTCAACACTTGATGCCCTTTTTCTTGATTTGCAAGTATTTTCAACTTTGGTTGCGATTTCACGAATTTTCTCATCTGAAAGTCTATCTTTTTTGTCCACTTCAAGATTTGCACGTGAAATAGCGCTCACAATCTTTTCGATATCGAATTCTTGCTCTTCACCACTTCTTTTGATAATTTTCATATGATTTTCCTCCCAAACGCATGTTACCTTATTCGCGTTTTACAAGCATAGTGATACCACAATATGTTGTGTCTAGTCAAAAGTTTACACCACAATTTGTTGTGTTTTGTGCAAATTATACAAATTTAAGAAATTTTAAATAAAGGTGTTTACAAACCTTGAATATGCCAATTTTTCTAGCAAAAATAATGTTATGTGTGATAGACACAATACCCTTTGCTAAAAATATGTCAATTTTAACATATTTTTGAAAAATAAAAAAAACTTCGACAAATTTCGCCGAAGTCTTTATATTTGGTTATTTTTTTATAATTTTATTTCAATTTGCATGCAATTTCTTCTGTTTTTTCTTCAAGGTTGTCATAGTCATGAATAATTTTAAAGTCAAAATGATATAAAGAATAATCAACTCTATTTTTATCTCTTGCAAGCAAATATTCTTTTGGCAAGTTATCTCTTTTCAAAAGAAGTTTCAAACGTCTGCCATCGTCATTTGCAATAAGCAAAATATTTATATCAGCATTCTTGAAAAATGAAAGCATTGGTGCGAATTTATAATCAATAATTGAAATGCCCTGCCCTTTCATTTGATTTTTAATTTCTTTTTCAATGAATGGTGTGCTAATTTTTGTCAACATATCTTGATTTTGTTTGTCTTCAAAAACCAAGTTACCAACATTTTGTTTTAAAACCTTTCCGTTTTCGCAAATTTGATTTCCAAAAGCTGAAACAAGTTTTTTGCAAAAAACATCGTTTTCATAAAGCTTAGAAATGATTTCATCAACCGAAACGACCTTTGCACCCGTTTTTTCAGCAAGAAATTTAGAAAAAGTGCTTTTCCCTGAACCAGATTCACCAGAAATTGTAATGATTTTTGTTCTTTTCATAACCTTATTATAGCAAATTAAAATTCACATCACAAACAAATTAACATAAAATAAAAACAATCAAAACAACTTTTGTCATTTTGATTGTCAAATATTACATTTCCATTTCACTTGCAAGATCCAAAAGAAACGAAAGATCATTAACAGTTTTAAGCCCATTTGGTTTTTCAAGTGTCTCGTTATAGTCGGTTCTTGAAAGATATGCAGCAGTTTTACTATCATTAAGAACCCTTGTGCAAATGTCAACATCGTCATCAACAAACACATCAGCATTTTCAGCAATGCATACTTGTTCTTTGTCAACTCTTCCGATATAGAGCTTGTCAAACTTAATTCCATTTAGAGCAAGCCATTGTCTTGTGATTTTTTCAGGTTCAACATGCCAATCAGTGTCACGAGCAGTTGCAAGAATAATTTTGTGCCCCATGCTGTGAAGCGTATTTATAACTTCTTTTGCCTTTGGCTTTGGTGGAAATTCAAGTGCCATTTGATCGCCATAGGTTTTATACCATGCAAGAGCTTGTTCAATTGTCCAATCAAATTTCATTTCTGCATATCTGACAACTTTTCGCACCTGTTTAAAGCCAATATTATGATTCTCAAAAAATTTTGAAATATATTTTTCACTATAGCCATCGGTGTCGCAAAGTGTATCATCAATATCAAAAACAAAAATCATACTTGTCTCCTTCTTGTTGATTGAGTATATCATATGAAACTCAGTTTATCAATATGAATAAAATAAAAAAACTAAATCTAATTCCGATTTAGTTTTTCATTGGTGCGGATGAAGGGACTTGAACCCCCAAGCCGAAGCACTAGATCCTAAGTCTAGCGTGTTTGCCAATTTCACCACATCCGCAAACAAATGTATTATATCTTATGTTCATTAAATTTGCAAGTTGTTTAATATTTTCTGCAATAATTATTTTAGTATCAAATTTATGCAAACAATATTTTTACAATACATTTGTTTTTTATTGTCTTCCATCATTTGCTCCTTTATAGATTATTTAAGTATAAGGTTCAGTAATTTTTCAAACTTTTCGCCATAGTCTCCGTCATCTACAACAGACTTGTTAAAACCGCTGATAGAATAATTATTTCTTTTTAAGTTCGTCAAACTTTGCCTGCATTGTTGGATTGTCTTTAACAAGTTTCTTGATTGTCAAATCTTGTGCCTTATCATTTGCAAGACGAAGTTGACGTTCAGAGCCAACAAGCCCTTCTCTAACCTTTTTAAGATGATCAATCGTCTTGTCTATCTCTTCAATTGCAGAAGAAAATTTTTCACTTGCAAGTCGATAGTTCGTTGCAAATTTTGTTTGAAATTCTGTAAGATTGTTTTCAAAATTTGTAACATCAATATTTTGAGCTTTTGTAACAGCAAGTTCTTTCTTATATGACAAAGAATTAAGTGCTGCATTTTTCAAAATTGTGATAAGTTGAATGAAGAATTGTGGACGAATTACATACATTTTTGGATATTTATATGATACATCAACAATTCCAGTGTTATAAAGTTCACTTTCAGTTTCAAGAAGCGAAACAAGAACTGCATATTCACAGTTTTTCTCTCTTCTGTCTTTATCAAGTTCTTTCAAAAAGTCTTCATTTTTATGTTTTGTTGCAGTTGTTTCATTTTGGTTTTTCATTTCAAACATAATTGAAATAAACTCGGTTCCATCTTGAAAGTCACGATAAATAAAGTCACCTTTGCTGCCGCTTGATGCATCATTATCCTTTTCAAAATATGCATTTGGAAAACTTGTTGCTCGAATTTTGTTAAACTCGTTTTCGCAATGTTGTTCAAGAGTTTCGCCAACCATTTTTGTTGACAAACGAACCTTCATGTCTTTAAGACGTTCGATAACTTCATCTCTCGTTTTAAGTTTGTCTTCATAGTCATCTTTAAGAGTTTTTTCTTTAAGTTCGAAAGTTTTTTGATTGTTTTCAAGTGCATTTTTCAAGGTGAAAATTGTCTTGTCACGATCATTAACGGCATTTGTAATTGCAAGTTCTTGCTCGGTTTCTTTTGCCTTGAGTTCTGCAGAAAGTTTTGATATTTCCGAGTCTTTTTTAGACACAGCTTCACTGATTGCAAGTTTTGTTTTGTTTTCTTGTGCTTCAATCTTTGCAGCAAGTGCAGCAATTTCTTTATCCTTATCTGCAATTGTTTTTTCAAGATTGTTTTGATTTTGACTTTTTAAAAGTTCAATTTCAGCATTTTTATCTTTAACAATTTGATTTTCTTTTTCATGCAAAAGCTTTTCAAACTCGCCATCTTTAACCTGATTGATAATAGACAAATAGTCAGGTTCTGTAAGTTCAAATTCTTTTTTACAATGCGGACAAACAATTTTGTTCATATGTAACTCCTTCTTATGGTAATATTATAACATAAATGTAATTATTTTTCAATAAATTTTATGTGAAAATAGATTAGCATAGTTGTCTTTCCTGATGTTTTTTTTATTGATTAAGTGTAGCAATGTTTTTTTCAATCTCTTCACTTCTTCACTCATCACTATTACCTATTAACTAGCAAAAAGAAAACTCCACGATTGTGGAATTTTCTGCATTGCTATTTGTGGCTCACCCGGGATTGCGTCGAAACCCGTTTTTTTTATTCGTTTTTTTGCAATACTAAAAAACTTCATTTTCTCCACAGTTTTACTTACCTTTTGCAGTCTTACAACTAGAAATTAAAATCTTTTTAAGTTCAATGCAATCACTCATTAAAAAATCATAATCTTTAGCAATAATTCCACTTTCAATCAATAAATCCAACCAATATTCAGTTTCATAGCATTCCTTCAATGAAATTTGAAGTTTTGCAACAAAATCAGCTTTACCATGAGCATAAAATGCCTCATGAATATTTGCGCCAATACTTGTAGCACATCTTAACAATTGATTTGTTAATACACTTTGATTTTTTATATTTCTACACAACTTAATTATATTTAATGAAAAAGTTTTTGATTTAGTTATAAGTGGACTCTCCATAACCTTCTCCTTATTAACACAATTTTAACATTATTTATAACTATTGTAAACTTTTATAAGTCCTTTTTAATGATAAGTGATAAGTTAATAATGATTAAGTGTAGCAATGCACTTTATAATCCATCTACTTTTTCATTCTTCACTATTACCTATTAACTAGCAAAAAAGAAAACTCCACGATTGTGGAGTTTTCTGCATTGCTACTGGTGGCTCACCCGGGATTGCGTCGAAACCCGCTTTTTTTATTCGTTTTTAGCAATACTAAAAAACTTCATTTTTCCAGCGGTTTCTCCTTTCCCAAAAAGTTTTTATAAAAACTTTT
>ULLM01000243.1_pt1 | contig 14265 bp, 9 predicted proteins | sample 1951431 | NCBI WGS metagenome assembly ULLM01 (sample SAMEA4835528, study PRJEB28245) | human gut metagenome | biome: gut microbiome; material: fecal sample | place: Denmark | collected 2008
TCCTCGCCCGTCGGGTGACCGATTGCAAACACGAAATCGCCTGTTTTTACGGTTGAAGAATCGCCTATCGGAAGCGGCAAAAGCTCCTTGTTCACCGATATTTTCAACACGGCGATATCTGTTCCGACATCAGAACCTATAAGTTCCGCTTTTACCTTGGTTGAGTCGTGAAGAGTTATCCAAACCGCTTTTGCATCGGATACGACATGCGCATTTGTAAGAATGTAGCCATCTTTTGAAATAATAAAGCCTGTGCCTATTCCCGCAAGATTGCTGTCCGTCGGTTTTTGAGTGTCACGGGAATGGTTTTCAACAATAACTACACCGTCCACAGAGTTATCATACAGCTCCGAAAGTGAACTGCTGCCGGTCATCGGCAGCTGTTGATTCCGATTTCCGTTCGGTTCAACAGTCACCAGAGGCATGTTTGGCGTCGGTTCGTTCGGAACGGGTGTAAATTCTGCTTCGTGCCCGGGTGACTGGGTCGCTCGAGTTTCGGCCGAACCGGTTATTGCACTCATAATCGTTTTAATCTCCGTGAAGCGGGCAAGGAAAACGATGCTTGCAATGAACACTCCTATAACGGTAAACGTGAATGCAGTCAACAGAATTACACCCGCTGACGGAACTCGCTTATGGATCACCGTTGTTTGCACATGCGTCGTATCGCCGTCCTGCCATGACACAGTTATCGGCTTTTTCTCTTTCTCTTCGTGTTTGTTCAGATTGCTGTTCATTAATTGCCTCCTTAACTTTTGTATTTGTTAAAGTTTGTTTTATGATTATTTTGCACTCACTCCGCCGCAGGCTGTCGTCTCGGCGGAGGAAGCGCCTGTTTCAGGCTGAAGGTAAAAACCGTTCCGTTTTCCGATGACTCAGCTTTGATTTCACCATGATGTTGGTCGATAACCAACTTCACAATTGAAAGCCCGAGCCCTGTTCCGGATCCGTTTTTGTAGGTATGTGCTTTTTCAGCTTTATAGAAACGGTCAAAGATATGCGCAATATCTTCTTTTGGAATACCCGGACCGTTATCGCAAACGCTGACATAAACTTTATGTTTGCTGACGACCGATTTTATTGTGAGCAAACCGTAATTCTCGGGCATAAACTTAATCGCATTATCAATCAGATTGTGAAGAACCTGCCCGATTCTGTCCCTGTCCGCTTCAACAAACACCGGTTCGTAATCAAGCTGAGCATCAACATCGGCATGTTTCGCCGTGATACGTGCTTCAAAGGTTATCAGCACGCGGCCTATCAGATCGTTTATGTCGAAAACCGACAAATTAAGCTTGTATTGACCGGATTCAATTCGGGCAATATCAAGCAAATCATTGACCATTCCGGACATCCGACGGGTCTCGTCAAGAACGATTTCGATATATTTTTCATGTTCGTCCGTCGGAATCGTGCCATCCTCCATTGCTTCGAGAAAGCCGCGAATTGATGAAAGCGGCGACCGCAGCTCATGAGATACATTTGCAACAAAATCGCGCCGCATTTTTTCAAGTTCCGAGACTTTGTCCGCCATATCGTTGAAACTGATGCCAAGCTCACCAAGCTCATCCATTCTTCCGACTTTAACTCTGCTGTCGTAGTTCCCCCGCGAAAAAGCCGTTACGGCATCGTTTATCTGAGATACCGGCTTTGTTATATACTTCGAAATTATGAACGCAATAGGAATCGTTATCAGCACTGCACCTGCTACAGCGGCGAAAACATCAATGTACAGTTTGTTCAGCGATGCGTATATTCCGTCCATATCGTAATGCAGCATCAATGCTCCGACAGTGATATTCTCGGCGGTGCTTATCGGACATGTCACCGTGAGTGTTCGAACGGTTGTGTATCCGTCTAAAAGGTCGTAAGCATAGCCGTATTCGAAATTGGTTTGAGAAACAATGTTTTTTGCAAGGGTCTCAACATCGAATTCTTCGCTCGCCTGCCATTTTGATGCATTTTTTCATCGTAGAAGCTTCTTATTCCAAGCGAAGGATCAATGAAGCAAAGCTGCAGCAATGCTTCGTATTGACGTACTATTGCGAACAGTTTTTCTTTTGCAACGGGGCGTTTTGCGTCGTCCATGTATTCTTCAAGGACTATGCGGCAAATCGCATCCGCCTCACGTACAAGTTCGGACTTGATTTTTTCTATATAGTGATCGTGAAAAATGCTGCTTGCCATGAACCCAAGCGCAATCAACACAATGATGATAACGGAAAGATATGCCGCCAACATCCTTGAAAACAGCGTTCTGAGCATTTTTCCTCCTGCTGCACCGCCCTCGCGGTCAATACCGCCTTTGAATTTGGGCAAGTTCGTGTTAATAATCCGAAGCAAATGATTTATTTGTCCGCATCGTCCATCGGTAAATCAAAGCGTTCGAATTTATAGCCGACCCGCCACACGGTTCGAATTGACCAAAAATCGCTCTGTCCAAGTTTATCGCGCAGACGCTTGACGTGAACATCAACCGTTCTGCTGTCTCCATAGAACTCAAAGCCCCAAACATCATCCAGCAGCTGTCCTCGTGTAAGCACTTTACCGTTATTGTGGATAAAATAACAAAGCAAATCGAACTCCTTCGGTGCAAGCTCGATTCTGTTGCCGTCAACATACACAACACGATTGTTTGTGTCGACATCAAGGCTGCCGATTTTGATATGTTTTTCAATCTCTTCCGGCTGTCCGGACCTTCTCATCACGGCTCGTATCCGTGCAATAAGCTCCTTTGAATCAAATGGTTTGACAACATAATCATCTGCACCGCAATCAAGCCCCTGAACCCTGTCTGTTGTGTCACCCTTTGCAGTAAGCATGATCACCGGTGCATTGCTGATCTTTCGAATTCGTTTGAGTATCTCCCAACCGTCCATCCCGGGAAGCATAACATCCAACAGAACGAGATCCGGACTGAATTCTTCAAAACTTGTAATTGCTTTGCTGCCGCTTTGACAGGTGAACACTTCGTATCCCTTGCTGCGAAGATAGAGCGACAGTATCTGGCAGATTTTCTCATCATCATCAACAACAAGTATTTTTTCGCTCATGAGCGTTCTATCGTTTTCCATAACGTTCGTCACTCCTCCGTTTGAACGTGAATGCCGTTCCTTTCAAGCAGTGCAGCCGTAACCCCGTATCCCGGACGGAGTTCTCCGCGAAAGCATCCGTTGTAAATTCTCCCGCAGCCGCAGGACGGACTCTTTGCTTTTAAAATCGCGCTTTTTGCACCGCATTCTTTTGCAAGTGCAAGCACGACATTTGCACCCGCAATAAACTCGGCGGTTTTATCCGCTCTATCCTCGGTTTGAACATACGCTTTGCCGTCAAGCACATCCATGCCGTCTCCGCCGATTATCTCGCACGGTTTGCGCGGAGTTGGAAGTCCGCCCAGTTCCTCCGCACAAACAGGGAGCGCAACGCCTTCACGCACCATGCGCATAACCCTTTCATTCGGCTTTGCCGTGCCGTCATACCTGCACGACCTGCCTGCAAGACAACTTGAAACAATAATCACTTGCCTATCCCCTCGGTAAATATGTGCACGCAAATTCGCCTTTTGCTCATTTCAAAGTGACAACGGTAACGCCGTAATCACCCTCTCCGTAGTTGCCGTTGCGGAACGCTTTGCAATGCGGGTGGTTCTTGAGGTACTGCTGTATTCCGGCGCGAAGCGCACCCGTACCCTTTCCATGAATGATATTAACCTCACTCAACCCCTGCAGGTGTGCATCGAGCAGGTATTTGTCAACTATAGGCTTTGCCTCGTCAACGAGCATACCGCGAATATCCAACTCCAATCCGACAGTATTTGCAGGGTTATATTCAACCTTGACATTTGTCTTCTTTTCGGCTTTTTCGTTTGAAAGCCTGATATCGTCCAATCGAACGGAAAGTTTGATTATTCCAACCTGAACCTGAACCTCACCGTTCTTATCCGGTTTTGAGAGCACTGTTGCGTTCTTTCCAAGGCTTACGACACTTACAGTCTGCCCGGGCACGACCATTTTCGGAGGTTTTCCGTCACCGGTTTTCAGTTTCGGCAGGTCCTCGGCAAGTTCACTCTCCGCCTTGCGCACAGCGTCTCTTCCCTGTTGGATAATCCTGTCAGCGGCACGCTGATCAATGGTTTTAACAGCACGGATCTGCATGATTATCTGTTCCATCTCGCGGCGGGAAGCGTCAACTATTTTTCGTGCTTCTTCCTTTGCCTTGGCGCGAAGCTCCGCCTTTTCACGTTCAAGTTTTTCCCGCTCCGCTTTCAGCTCCTCGGCAAGCCTGTCATGCTCTGCACGCGCCTGTTCCGCAAGCTCCATTTCTTCCTCAGCGCGGCGTTTCTTCATTTCTGCATCTGACAGAATTGCTTCAAAATCCGTATCCTCTTTTTTGATGAATGCTTTTGCGTTATCAAGTATATATTCATCGATACCAAGCCGACGGCTTATTTCAAACGCATTTGATTTGCCCGGGATACCGATAAAAAGCCGATACGTCGGGCAGAGTTTATCAACATCAAACTCCATGGATGCGTTTTCCATTCCGGGTCGTGTCAGTGCAAACGCCTTAATCTCGCTGTAATGCGTTGTTGCAATTGTGAAACAGCCGCGGGAATGCAGTTCCTCAAGTATGCTCATTGCGAGTGCCGCGCCCTCGATCGGGTCGGTTCCTGCTCCCAGTTCGTCCAAAAGTACAAGGGATCTGTCGTCCGCAGCTTCAAGGATGCCGACAATATTCCGAATGTGGCTCGAAAACGTTGAAAGCGACTGCTCAATGCTCTGTTCGTCTCCGATATCAGCAAAAATACTTTCAAACACAGCAATTTCCGTGCCGACATTTGCAGGCACGAACATGCCTGACTGTGCCATCAAAGTAAACAGCCCGGTGGTTTTAAGCGTTACGGTTTTGCCGCCGGTGTTAGGACCTGTAACGATAAGCGTCGTGAAATCCGTCCCGAGTCTTATGTCAATCGGAACAACCGAATAATTCGGAATAAGCGGATGCCTGCCCCGAACGATTTTAATTCGTCCCTCAGCGTTTGTTTTCGGGCAAACCGCCTTCATTTCTTTGGCAAGCTTCGCCTTTGCAAAGCAAAGATCAATAATGCCGAGGGTTTGAAGGTCGGTGTATATGTCATTTGCCGATGGTTTTACAAGCGCAGTCAACTCAGTAAGAATTCGTTCGATTTCGGCTTGTTCTTCAATTACAAGTTTTTTATACTCGTTTCCGAGTTCCACAACTGCGGCAGGTTCAACAAACAGCGTTTGCCCGCTTCCGGATTGGTCATGAATAAGTCCGGGAATCTGTTGCCTGTATTCCTGTTTAACGGGAACAACAAAACGCCCGTTGCGAATCGTTATTAACGGATCCTGCAAATACTTTGAATACGTTGAAGAACGGATTATGCTGTTCAGCTTTTCGCGAACCCTTTCATTTGCAATGCGTTTATTGCGGCGAATTCTGGCAAGTGCAGGTGAAGCTCCGTCAAAAAGTTCATCTTCGCTCAAAATACAGCGGTTCAATTCATCCTCAATATACTTATGCGCAACAAGCCCGCACGCAAGATTTGCAAGCGCGCACGGAATTTCATCCGTTGAATTATCACCATCATTCGCTGCGGTCAGTGGCGTGAGCTGTTCGCGCGCAACTCGAACAGCCTTTAGTGCTTTTGCGATGTTCAGCAATTCTTCACAGCTTAAATAAAGGGCCGCATTCATGCGTTTAAGTGTTGAACGAATATCCGGGAAATCATCAATCGGTGAATAACCCGTGCGCAGAAAGTATGTTTCCGCCTCGCTTGTAAGGCGAAGTTCTGCATTAACATCATCAAATTCCGTCTTCGGCCGAAGCTCATCTGCAAGCTCACGACTCACGCAGCAGCCGCAATGCATATGCAGTTTCTTAAGAATTTTATCATATTCAAGTGTTTTCAGCACTTTATCCGTAATCATTTTTATCCTTTCAGACATACAGTATATCTCGTCTTCATTCCACCTTCCGCACCCAATGACCGCGAGTCGAGTTTGGATACTGCGTTTGTCGTTTTCCGTTCATTGCTTCGTTTGCAGCAGCAATTCGTTCGGTAACTTCGTCAATCTGTTCCCCGACGAAGTTGAGTACATATCCTGCCGTTTGAGGAATTCTGTCAAACAAATCTATCAAATCTGTCGTGCGGCAATTCAGCATTCGAACAAGGCAGTTATCGGGATAACGAATGTTTACCAACGGGAAAACCCTTCCCGCTTCATCCGTGACGGCACCTGCAATTCCCATGCAGTTTTGACAGCCTTTGTGCTCCTTTATCGGGCAATGCAGCAGCTGCATAAGCGGAGTTCTGCCGTGTATGCCGATAAGCATTCTGCCGGCAAGGGCAGAATGCTCTGCAATTGACGCAAGCTGCACCCCGGTCAGTTCGGGCGAAGGCATTATATAATCATATCCCAACTCTGTCAGACATTTCATTGTAAAGCTGTTCATTGCATTCATGCCGATGCCTGCAATTCGAATAAATCCATCGCTCAACGGAGCATGTTTTTTGCAGCTTTTTTCGTTTTGTATTGCATCGAACTCCGCCGCATTGTTTTTGAAATAATCAAAGAATGCAATTTGGCCTATATTATTTGTTTCAATACCGTCAAAAGCACCTGATTCGGCAAACAACCTGAAGCATTGATGCTGTTTTTCGGTGATAATGACATTCGGAAGCGCAAGAAGCAGCCTCTGCCCGTTTGCAAACTTTTCTCTGAGCTTCAAAAGCCCGTTTATCTGCGTTGCGTTGTCATCAAATGTACACGGTTCAAATGCAATAAACTCCGCTCCCGCTTTTGCCGCAGCTTCGGCAACCATAACATTTGACACCCTTGCATACAGAAATCCCGTTGAATATACTTGCCTGTCCGCCGTAATACGGATATTTCGCACATCTGCTGCCGCCGTTTCATCAAATACCGGAACCGTGTTGCGTACATGATGCATGTTGAGCATTTCGTTTATACATTCCCTGCGCAACGCATTCAACTCCGCGGCCGAAATATAACAATCGGGATTCATCCGCACGGTGCATTTTTGTGCAACGAACGGGGTATTCCCGAGTTTTTTCAATCGTTCCGCGTACAATTCCGCCTGCTGCGGCTTGCTTGCCGTCTGCACAACAGTACCCGACATTGAAACAGCATGTTCTCCGTCGGCAATGTTCAGCTGAGCCGCGCTTCCGACGGATAGTGTAAGCGTCATGTCAACCTCGCGCCTGCGATTCTCTCCCTGTATGCTTTGCCTGGCTGCAGCCAAAGCAGCTTTATCCGGTTTGCTGTTTCCGACTCGATCCGTTTTAACCGAGTCGCGGTACAGATGCGATGTGTTAAAGTCGCCTCTGTTAAAAAAAGCAAAGAGTTCCTGCTTCAGCCTTGCGATTGTTGATGCATCGGCCCCGTCAAGTGCCGCACGATAACAGCGCGTTACCGCTGCAACATATTCAGGCTTTTTCATCCTGCCTTCAATTTTGACACATGCTACGCCCGCTCTTTGCAATGCATTCAGGTGCTCAATCATGCATATATCGTTCGGTGACAAGCAAAAATCTTTATCGGACGGTCGACCGAAAATGCTTGCGTTCTTTCGACAAGGCTGAGCGCATGTGCCTCTGTTGCCGCTGCGCTCACCGGACATCGAGGAATACAGACAGCTTCCGGAAAAGCTCATGCACAGTGCACCGTGCGCGAAGGTCTCAAGTTCAATATCGCAGTTATTCGAAAGGTATTTTATCTGAGCAAGGCTTGTTTCGCGTGCAAGCACCGCACGGGTCAGCCCTATGCGTTTGCAGTATTGAAGCCCGCCCAAGTCATGAATACCCATTTGAGTGCTTGCGTGAAGCGTAAGCTCCGGCAGATTACGGCGAATGAGCCCGGCAAGCCCCAGATCTTGCACAAGCACGGCATCAACTCCGATTCGATAAAGCTGCTCTGCAAAAACAAGTGCATCACAAAGCTCACGATCAAATACGAGCGTATTTAATGTAATATAAGCACGCACTCCGCGTTCGTGACAGTAATCGACGGCGGAAATAATCCCGTCACCTTCAAAATTGTCTGCAAAACGTCGTGCATTAAAGCTGCCGCCGCCAAAATAGACTGCATCAGCTCCGTTTTGTACTGCCGCAGTCAGTGCTTCCCTGCTGCCGGCGGGTGAAAGCAATTCCATCTTTACTAAAACAATCCTTTCACAGCCGCATGTTATTCAGTATTAGCGGCACATCAATCAATTAATGCAAAAACGTCCGCTGTCTCAGCCGCCGACAAGCGTGCCGGATTCCGCTGCTGTTTCGGCAGTGTTTTCAATTGTGCTGCCTGTGCTGCTGTGAGCAGGCGCTGTGGGCAGATTTCTTTCTGCATTTGTCATCTGCTGCCCATTTCGCGCCGATGCCATCCTTGCGGCGGGCGTATTAATACGCGGCATATTGCGCAGCTGAGAAATCTTTGCATCCAGAGCCTCGTAGTTTTCCTTGGCTCTTGCAAGCTCATCCTCTAATTCAAGCATTGCAAGCAATGTGCAGCGCGTTGCGCTCATTTGAGGATAACGCTTTTTATAGCTTTCAATCCTTGAGTTGATTCTCTTTTCAAGTTGTTTGACGTAATCAACGTCATCATCAGTTACTATCCGAAAACTCTGTCCCGAAAGGCAGAGGTTTATGTGATTCTTATCCATACCAATTCTCCTACCGATAGAGTTAGTCAAGATAGATTATACAGCATATTTGCCCGATTTGCAAGGACAAGAGTTCGATAGTTTTAATCCCGTCTTTATGATATTTTCAGCATTCGCAATGCATTATTATGTCGATATAGAATAATATTTTCATATTCATACAACCACCTGTTCATGTTGTACATAAATCCAACATGGACAGATATAATGTATCGGTGCGGCGTTCACGGTTTGATGCTTTAATATTTTTAACGTTTATTGCTTATTTTTCACATTCTTCGTTGCACCGGCCACAGCCGACCGCACAACATTCAATTAAGAAAGCACGAACCGGATAAATAAACAATCTGTATATCAGTTTCCGAGAGCAATATAGAATATTCTGTCCGTTATACGATCCGGGAGCACTGACAGCGGCGTTACCCAAAGATTATGGTTGCAGGAATAAACCTGTTTCGGTTTCTTTGCTTAGATTGCCTTCGGCACTGCTCCCGCCATGATTTCCGGTTGCTTTGCGTCGCGTTTGCCGATCATTCATAAGCGGCTCCGTGCGTTCGAGAATCTTTCTGCAATGGTTTGAATTACTTCTTATATGGTTTTTTACGGCTTCGGTACGCAAAGAATTAAAGAAACCTCTCTTGCCGTGCAAAAGAGGTTCGTCTGGCGTACCCGATGGGATTCGAACCCATGACCTACAGAGTCGGAGTCTGTCACTCTATCCAGCTGGGCTACGGGTACACGCTTGATACGGTTCATTGTAGCACATTGGAGCAAAATGAGCAATACCCCAAAACTAATATATCAAGCTGATCGCGTTGACGATGAGTCACGCTTTTCCTTTTTCAAACAGGTAAATCCCATTTAAACCAAATTACGTCAAGGACTTTATACCGCCGCTTTGTAAAAAGCATCCGAATCTGTTGTTCAAAGTGTCAAAACCTGTTATCCGGCTTTCGGTAACCGGTTTCAGCATCAACTGCATTTAAAATCGGCTTTCCGTCGAGCAGGCTTCGAATATTTGCCGCTGCAATCTCAATTATTCTGTCATGCGTCTGTTTAAGATGATAATAACCGGAAATATGCGGCGTTATCAATGCCCCGGGACAGTTCCAAAGCGGATGCCCCTGAGGGAGCGGTTCGGGATCGGTAACATCCAACCCGGCTTTGATTCGGCCGCTGTTCAAAACGCGGACAAGGGCATCGGTATCCACGGCATTGCCCCTTCCGACATTGAGCAGTATCGCACCGCGCTTCATTTTGAGCAGCCGCTCTTCGTTCATCAATCCGCGGCTTTCTGCACTGTTCGGTAAAGCAAGCGCAACAACGTCCGCATCCGAAAGCAAGTTATCCAGTGCTTCAAGAGTGTGCAGCTCATTCACAAAATCCGGTTTTGCAGCTTGGGTGCGGCGTATGCCGATGCAGTACGCGCCGAGTTTTTTGCAGCGCATTGCAAATTCTCCCCCGATATCGCCAAGCCCGACAACAAGAACTTTTGCATTTTCTATGCTTTCAACGTTTCCTTCATCGCGCCAAAGTCCCTTGTTCTGATTGTCGCGATAGACATCAAGCTTTTTCATCAACATCAAAAGCATTCCAAGCATATGTTCACTGATTGCAAGTCCGTATGCACCGCTTGCATTTGCAAGTTCAGCTCCCGCAGGAAGTTTGCCCGCATAGGCGTCCGACCCGGCCATGTTAAGCTGCAAAAGCTTCAGCCGTGTGCATTCCGGAAGAATATCGACAGGGATATTGCCGACAACAACATCTGCGGACTTAATCATTTCGCGGTTCAATTCAAACGGGTCTTTTGCGCATCTTTCATCGGCTCCGTTCAACACTCGGGCGAATTCGAAATTGCCTTCCGGGCAGGAAGCCTTAAGTGTATTGATATGTTCCTGCGTAACAGGCATTGCAACATAAATATTCATAAAAACATGATTCCTTTCGAACCGAGTCATTCACTCTTCTCAGTGTATTTTACTCGATTGCTGCGGAAAGTCAATATGTTGCCGAACAATGTATATATTTACAAAATGGGGTTGTAAATATCCTGTTGCAGTGTTAAAATGCTTTAGCTGTACGGTGGGATGAAAATTCATCCTTCCGAAAGCATCAAAAACAACGGAGGACTGTGTTCAAATGAGTGAAAAAAAAGCTGAAAAGCTTAAAATCGACCCCAAAACATTGCTTATCGATGTTCTGTATGACATAATCGGCAGCGTTCTTTACGGTGCAGGCATGTATACTTTTGCCGTTTCTTCAAATTTTGCACCCGGCGGCGTTTCGGGTCTTGCAATTCTTGTCAATTATATAACGGGCGGCAAAATTCCGATCGGACTTTGCACTGTCATTATCAATATTCCGATCATTCTTATCTGCATTCGAACTCTCGGCAAGATGTTCTTCCTGCGGTCGGTAAAGACGATTCTTATTTCTGCCGTTATCGTGGACTATATTATGCCGCTCCTGCCGACATACACGGGAGAGCCGATTTTGGCTGCAATTTTCGGCGGCATACTCGCAGGCGCCGGGCTTGCATTCATTTATATGCGCGATTCTTCAACCGGCGGTTCAGACTTTGTCATTCTTGCAATTCGCAAAAAGAATCCCCAGCTTTCAATAGGGAGCATATCCCTCGCTGTTGACGGTGTTATCATTATGCTCGGTTGGATCGTTTACGGCAACATAAACGCCGTCCTGTACGGCATGATAATGACTATCGGATACAGCCTGATAGTTGACAAGCTGATGTATGGTATCGATTCCCGCAAACTTCTTATCATCGTCACTTCCAACGGAGACAATGTTGCAAAGCGCATCGGCGAAGAGATTGAACGCGGAGTCACCGTTGCAGACGGCAAAGGCGCATACACCGGCAACAGTAAGCAGATCCTGTTCTGCACGTGTTCAAAAGCCGAAGTTTTCAGCATTAAGCGTATTGCGCATGAATGTGACAGCAAGGCTTTTGTCATGATAACATCCGTTGATGCCGCATACGGCGAAGGATTCAAGGAGCACGACGACTGATTCCCTGCCCGGCATTCTCTTTTAATTACTCTCCGAATCCGGTTGAAAAAGCACCGCTGCAGGGGTATAATACCGTTGGAATCATTTTTGAAAGGATGCCGTCCGCCATGATATGAGCGCGGCACAATGAGGTATAAAAATGGATTTTTCAATCGAAACCCTTAAGCAGGAAACCGCAGCAGTTATGGAAGAACTCTTCCGCAATTGCAGTGAAGGACATTACACGCTCCGTAAGGGAGACATACTCGTCATCGGATGCAGCACGAGCAAGGTGATGGGTTTCCATATGGGAACCCATTCAACAGAGGATGCGGCGCGAGCAATTATGGAAACAGTCCTCCCCTATGTTCACGGCAAGGGCCTTTTTCTCGCGTGTCAATGCTGTGAACATCTCAACAGAGCAATTGTTGTTGAACGCGAATGCATGGAAAAGTATGATTTTGAACAGGTTTCGGTGAAGCCTGCGCTTCACGCCGGCGGAGCATGGAGCGTTCAGGCAATGCAGCAGTTTACCGATCCGGTCGTTGTGGAGGATATTAAGATGCGCGCCCGTGCAGGAATAGATATCGGCGGCGTTTTCATCGGAATGCATATGCGTCCGGTCTGCGTTCCGATTCATAATGAAAACACAAAAATCGGCTGCGCAAATGTCACCATGGCACGCAACCGCCCCAAGCTCATCGGAGGCGAAAGAGCACAGTATTAAAATTTCTGTAAGAAACACAGATACAGATGTATTTGCGTACACATTTAAAAGAGCAGTGCTGCATCGGTCAAACCGATAATCTTTGATTCAATTATCAAAAACAAATGTCAGCCCTGCTCTTTTTGTTATCAAAAAAAGTGTTAAGCATCCGAGAATCAGAGCTTTTGAATCTGTTTATATATGCGCTGCATTCGTACGTCTATTGCTGCAATTTCATCTGCGCAGTTGAACATTTCACGGCTTATGTCTTCCGGAATGTTCTTGGTTGATTTATAACGCAAATCGTGTTCAAGGCTTGCCCAAAAATCCATTGCCACAGTTCGGAGTTGAATTTCCGCACGAGCGTACTCGGTTTTTGAGGACAGGTACACAGGGATCTCAACATCAAGATGAAGACTGCGATATCCGTTAAAATTAGGATTTTTTATATAATCCGTGCGTTCAATGAGCCTAACATCCGATTGACGCAGAAGCATATCTTCCATATCATAAACATCGTCAATATAGCAGCACACAACGCGCACACCTGCAATGTCGTTAAGGTTCTTCTTCGCGGATTCGATACTCGTGGGAAAGCCGCGCTGAACAAGTTTGTTGTACATGCTTCGGGTCGATTTAAGTCTGCTCTCAATATGATGAATCGGATTGCGATGATGATGAACCCTGAACTCACTGTTGAGGATTTCAAATTTCAGCCGCAGCTGCATCATGGCAGCAGTGTGTATATGCTGCAATTCGCGCAGTTCGCCGATATTTGCAAAGATGTTGTCAAAGGATTCCGGTTCCGGCAGCCGTTCTGAGGAGTTATCATCAATGTAGTTAATTTGCATATGTTTTTCTCACCCGACAATCACGAGTGTCCTTTCATTTCAGCTGCAAAAGCAAAGCAAGCTTTTCTTAGATTGAATTATACTATGCCGCGAATATAATATCAATACCCAAATTCGAATCAACGGTGACAAAAAAAGAATATGCTCATTTGCAGAATCCGTTCTAATATATTTTATTATGCACTTGCGCAGCAGGTTCAAGAATGATATAATAGATTGAAGTAAAAAGATGCTTTGAATTTTGCAATGCAGCTTTTTGAGCGCCTGATACTGCCCTTTCAGGCAGCAGGTTTTCAACTTATCTTTCAGATCAGATACGGAGGTTACCATGAATCGACTTTTCAAACTGTCTATTGTGCTCGTTTTGAGTGCCGCAATGCTTCTTGCGTCGTTTTCCGCGTTTGCGGAAACGGATGACGAACTCACCCTTGATATCCGTCTTATGCAGGAGTTCTATTCACAACCTTGCCACAATGGGGATATCAGCAACGGCACCGGGATACTGTCCACATTCTATCAGCATCCGACAGAATATGATCCCGACAGCATCGAACAGCTCATGCTGATGAACAACATGACGTGGGAAAACAATTATTTGCACACATTTACTAACTATGTTACACCGTACATTCCGAATCCCTGCTTTCTCGGTGCGGACGTTTTCCTCGGTGGAAATCTGATTCTTTCCGAAACGCAGGTGAGCGAAATTCGTCTGTTCATGGCGGGAACTCCGTCCATACATGCAAATAATTGTCCGAATCTTACTGCATTCAGCTTTATTACTCCCGTGTGCCGCGCAAACGATATTGAAATCGTCGGCGGAGCTCCCGTTACCGGGTTCGATGTCAAAGCAAGAATTTCATCCGTTCGTGTTGACCTTGCCGGTTTTGAAAACACATTTACCGTCAAGTGTCTCGGACGCGGCTATCTCGATATGAAACGTGCAGGGCGCAGTGTCGTTTTCCGTTCGTCAACCTACAGCGACTCAACAATGCACAGGTA
>ULLM01008927.1_pt1 | contig 14090 bp, 10 predicted proteins | sample 1951431 | NCBI WGS metagenome assembly ULLM01 (sample SAMEA4835528, study PRJEB28245) | human gut metagenome | biome: gut microbiome; material: fecal sample | place: Denmark | collected 2008
ATAAAAACAAGCCAAATTTTTGACTTGTTTTTTATTTATTATTTTTGAAAAAATTATATGCATTGTTATAGAATATATCTTCAATTGTTTCTGAATCATACCCCATGAAACGAAGTCTGTCTTCAAGAAGTGAAAGTGACGAATAATTAGCAAGATATTTTGGAAGCTTTTTTGTTCCGAAAAAATCTGTTCCAAGCGCGCAAAACTCTTTGCCGAAACGAGAAATAACATAGTCAATGTTTTTTGCAACATCACCCACTGTTGCCTTTTTCACATTCGTTAAAAAGTCAGACACTAAACACACACCAACAAGCCCACCCGACTCTTTTATCATTTGAAGTTGATAGTCTTTAAGATTTCTGCAATGACTTTTTATACTATAACATGCAGTGTGCGAACAAAGAATTGGCTTTTGAGTTATTTTTGCAAAACTCATGAAACTTTTTTCAGACAAGTGTGCTGTGTCAACAAAAATATGGTTTTGTTCCAAAGTTTCCACGGTTTCAACCCCAAATATGGTCATATCACCGCCATCATGTGCCCCACCTGCCAAATTATTGTTGAAATTCCATGTCAAGGTTACAGATGCCGGATTTGCGTTGATAACTCTTTGCAAATTATATTTAGATAAAAAATGTAAATCTTCAACCGAGAGCAAAAGATTTGGAATCTTCGCATTTTCATTATCGTTGCATTTTCCTATAAAATCATGTGCACTTTCAATTGTTTCAAGTGCTTTTTCAGCATTCATTTTGCTTGTCCAAACAGCAGAAACAATATTTTCAGCTGGCTTTGTTTTTGAGCTTTTCAAAATTTTTTCTTTTGCCCCTTCCTTTTTTATTTCTGTGAAAAAATCATTATGCAAATCAAATATTTTCATATTCAAAATTATGCCCAAACAATCCTTTTTATTACATTTTTATTCATCAACGATGAACAAAAATTCACAAAAAGGAAATAAAAAATAAAAGTGAAAAATGAAAAGTTATGGATGAATAATCAAAAAAGAAAAAACTCAGGCAAGAGTTTGATTTTCATAGCCTAGCATAGAAACTAAGAATACACGTTGAAAGTTAAATGAACATAAGGCGAAGTTTGTGCCTTGTGCTAGGCACAAAAAAATTCCAGATGGGAGTTTAACTTTAACTCATCCAAACAAAATTTATAAATATCAAATTTTAATAAATTTTTATCACATTTAATTCTTTCTTAATTTGGAAACGGAAAGAAGCAGGTTAACTTTTATTTTTGAGATAAAAACCCCAAAACAGGGTTCCCGATTGTATCTTGTGTTACATCGGGGTTCTTGTTCGGGGTTTTTAGCCAAAAAGATAAGTAAAGGTTCGGAAAAATAATGGGGTCCCCGCAAAATTTCAATGAAGTTTTGTGGGGAGAGTCGAAACTATGTAAAAAATGAAGTTTTTTAGCTTTTGCTAAAAACTAATTAATAACATGAGTTTCGACGAGGTTCGGCAGAGAGCCGGAAAATATTAGGTCGCAGTTGCTGAAGCACGAGTTTCACGAATAATATTAACCTTAATTTGTCCTGGATATTCAAGTTCAGATTCAATTTTCTTTGCAATTTCATTTGCAAGAACAACCATTCCGCTATCATCAACAACTTCAGGTTTAACAGCAATTCTAATTTCACGACCAGCTTGAATTGCATATGATGTTTGAACACCTTTAAATGAATTTGCAATCTCTTCAAGCTTCTCAAGACGTTTAACATAGGCATCAAGAGATTCTCTTCTTGCACCTGGACGGCTTGATGAAATCGCATCGGCAACTTGAACCAAAATTGCTTCAAGCGAATGATATTCAACACCACCATGATGAGCTTCGATGCAGTGAATTACTTCTGGGCTTTCTTTATATTTCTTAGCAACTTCAACACCAATTGAAACGTGAGTTCCCTCCATTTCAAAGTCAAGAGCTTTTCCAATGTCATGAAGAAGTCCTCCACGTTTTGCAATTTGAACATCTGCACCAAGTTCGCCAGCAAGAGCTCCGGCAATATATGCAGTTTCAAGGCTATGTTTAAGAACGTTTTGACCATATGAAGTTCTATATTTCAAACGGCCAAGAATTTTAATAAGTTCTGGGTGAAGATTGAAAATTCCAGCTTCAAATGTTGCGTTTTCACCAGCTTCTTTAATTGTTTTTTCAATGTCTTTTTTAACTTTTTCAACAATGTCTTCAACACGTGTTGGGTGAATTCTGCCATCAGTGATAAGTTTTTCAAGAGTTAAACGTGCAACTTCTCTTCGAATTGGATCGAAACTTGAAAGAATGATTGCTTCTGGAGTGTCGTCAATAATAAGATCAACACCGGTTGCAGCTTCAATTGCACGAATGTTTCTTCCTTCACGACCAATGATTCTTCCTTTCATTTCGTCATTTGGAAGAGCAACAGATGTTACAGTAACTTCACTTGTTTGGTCTGTTGCACATTTCTGAATTGCAAGAGTAACGATTTCTCTTGCCTTTTTCTCGCCTTCTTCACGAGCCTGATTTTCAATGTCACGAACAATCACACCCGCATCTTTTCTTGCTTCATCTTCAATTGATGCAACAAGTTCGGCTTTTGCATTTTCTTTTGAAAGACCAGAAACACGTTCAAGTTCTTTTGAAATTGATTCTGCCTTCTTTTCAAGTTCTTTTTCTTGATTTAAAAGTTCATTTTTTTGATTTTCAATTTGCGCCTTAATGTCTTCTGCAGATTGAATTTTTTTGTCTAATAAGTCTTCTTTACGGTCAAGAGCTTCTTCTCTTTGAACAAGTCTATTTTCCATTCTTTGGACTTCGGCTCTGCGTTCACGAATGTCATTATCGTTTTCATTTTTAAGTTTCAAAGCTTCTTCTTTTGCTTCCAAAAGAGCTTCTTTTTTCATGCTTGAAGCTTCGGCTTTCGCATCTTCAACAAGCTTTTTTGCTTGGTTTTGAGCATCACCCATACGCTTTTTTTGAACAGCATTGAAAATGAAAAATCCAACAACAATTCCAACAGCAAGAGCTCCGATAGACGCACCAATAATAGCACCTACCATTTTTGTTTCCCCCTGTTTTATTAAATTGTTATATTTCAATTTAGGCAACAACAAAATGCCTAAAAATTCAAATAACTTTTCATGGAAATAAAATCCCATACATTCATATTAACACACCTAAAAAACCATTGTCAAGCAATAAAAAAGAAGCCAAAAAACATTTGTCTTCTTTTTTTAAAATTATTGTTAAATTATAAGCTAAAATGTCGCTTTAAAACTATTTTGCACTGTTTTTAACAGCTTCTTTAACTTTTGCTTCAATTTCAGCATAAACATCTGGATTGTTTGCAAGGAAACCTTTTGTGTTTTCTTTTCCTTGACCAATTTTTTCACCATTATAACTGAACCATGCACCGCTCTTTTGAACAATGTCATATTCAACAGCCATGTCAAGAAGGCAACCTTCTTTTGAAATTCCATAGCCAAAGATAATGTCAAATTCTGCAGTTTTGAAAGGAGGAGCCATTTTGTTTTTAACAACTTTAACCTTTGTTCTTGCACCAACACTTTGATCGCCATCTTTAATAACTTCGCCCTTTCTAACGTCAAGACGAATGCTTGAATAGAATTTCAAAGCTTTTCCACCAGGAGTTGTTTCAGGGTTTCCAAACATTACGCCAACTTTTTCACGAAGTTGGTTAATGAATATAACACAAGTTTTTGTTTTAGATGTGATTCCGGCAAGTTTACGAAGTGCTTGGCTCATGAGTCTTGCTTGAAGACCAACATGACTGTCACCCATTTCACCATCAATTTCAGCTTTTGGAGTTAAAGCCGCAACAGAGTCGATAACGACAATATCAACCGAGCCACTTCTAACCAAACTTTCACAAATTTCAAGACCTTGTTCACCAGTATCTGGTTGTGAAACATAAAGGTTTTTAATGTCAACCCCAAGACGAGCTGCATAGGTTGGATCAAGAGCATGCTCAGCATCAATGAAAGCTGCTGTTCCACCAAGTTTTTGTGCTTCAGCGATAATGTGCAAAGAAACAGTTGTTTTACCACTTGATTCTGGTCCATAAATTTCAATGATTCTTCCACGAGGAAGACCACCAATTCCAAGTGCCATATCAAGAGTTAAACAGCCAGTTGGAATTACTTCTACTTGTTGTTCAGGTGCATCACCAAGTTTCATGATTGCGCCTTTACCAAATTGTTTTTCAATTTGAGCAATGGTTTGCTCTAATGCTTTTTCCTTTTCGTTCATAGCCTTTTTCCTTTATTTTAAAATATTTATAAGTTTGAAGCAAATTGACTTTGCAACCTGATTCATGAAATCACGTTTTGTTCCGCCATTTCTTTCAATTTTCATCATGTTCACACCATGAGTTGTTCCAATAGCTACATATGAAATTGCATTACCATTATAATACAATTCGTTGCCATCTGCAAGAGTTGAAAGCGAAACAATATATAAATCTGCTGGGATTCTTGCACGAATGTGTGAGGCAATATCAAAAGCAATTTCTCCACAAATTCCACGATTCGCAGTAAGTTTGAAAGGATTTAAATCAAAATGGTCGATCATTTGTTTTAATGACGGCAAAACATATGATGCTTTAATGTGTTTTTCAGCACCATCAAAGGTCATAAGGTTTTGAGTGATAATTCCACCAGTTCCCTGTTCTGCCAAACAAAGTGTGAGATTTTTGACCGAAATAAACTCATAAAGACGTTCATAAAGGCTGATGTCACTGTCTGCATAAATATATTTGGAAAATGCATTCACGAATAAAGAAAGTGCCTTTTGAAACTCATTGTCGTCAACCTTTGTTTCAAGAGTTACAAATGCATCGTTATATTTTTCTTTAATAAACAGTGAAACCTTTCTGTGGTCATATTCAAGCAACTGATTTTGCTTTACAATCTCATCTTTTGAAAGACCATAAAGTTTTAAAATTTGACTTTTCATGTCCTATCCTTCTATTTTTTCTCTTTCTTTTTTATTTTCAAGTTCTTTAAGTGATTTAATTGCTTTAACACTATAGTTCACAAGTGAAACAACAGCAAGAATTGTTCCAACAACCATGAGTGCAAGTCCGAAGCAACGGATATATTCAATTGGCATTGCTCCAATTTTTGCACTTTCGCCACCACTAAGGCAAGCAGCAAGTCCAACATAAAGCATCAAAACCATTGAAGCGACATCAAGGAAAAATGATTTAACTTTTCCGAAAATGTCAGCAGCAATAACAATATTTTTGTTTGCAGCAACCATTCTGATTCCAGAAATCACAGTGTCACGAAGAACAACAATCAAAACAATTGTAACGGCAAGCCATGTTACAGTAACATTTCTTGTTGCAAGCAAAACCAAGATCATTGCAGAAGTTGTGATTGCTTTATCTGCAATTTGATCCATAAATTTACCAAAATCGGTAATTTGATTATATTTTCTTGCAATATAGCCGTCCAAAAAGTCTGTAGCGCATGCAAGAATATAAAGTCCAAGAGCTGTGAAAACTCCAATTCCGTTTGGAATGTTTACAAGAAACAACACAACAACAACTGGGGTTAAAAACATTCTTATCATTGTTAAAATATTAGGCACGTTCCATTTCATATTATTCTTTCTCTCCTATAAGGTCATATTCATTAACCTTTTTAATTTTTATTTTATAATATTCACCAAGTTCGAGTCTTTCTTTCGACTTGAAATATACAAGCGAATCGATTTCTGGAGATTGATATTCGCTTCTTCCAAAAAACTTGGCTTTTTTATAATCAATACCTTCATAGCAAACTTCAAGAGTTTGACCAACAAATTGTTTGTTGAGTTTCTTTATAACACTTCTTTGAAGTTTTACAAGTTTGACAAGACGTTTTTGTTTAATCTTCTCTGGAACTTGATTTGGGAAGCCTGCAGCAGGTGTTCCATCTTCTTTTGAATATGCAAAGAAGCCAACATGAAGCATTGGATAATCTTTAATGAAATTATAAAGTTCTTCAAAGTCTTCATCGGTTTCACCTGGGAACCCAATCATGAATGTTGTTCTGATTGCAACAAATTGTGGAAGCTTTTTGATCTTTTCAATAAGTGCAATTGTCCCTGCTTTATCAATTTTTCGATTCATTCTTTTCAAAATGCCGTCTGAAACATGTTGGAAAGGAATGTCAAGATAGTTGCAAAGCTTTGGATTTTCCATCATTTCATTTAGAAGCTCATCTGTAACAAGTTCTGGATAGCAATAAAGAAGTCGAATTCTTTTAAGCTTTTTGATTTTTGAAAGCTCACGAATAAGCTCAACAAGTTTTGATTTTTTATCACTTGAAAGGTCACTGCCATAACGTGTTACATCTTGCGCAACCAAAATAAGTTCGGTTGCTCCACCATCTACAAGATTTTTTGCTTCAAGAAGCAATTCTTTCATGTCTCTTGAGCGATATCTTCCACGAATGAAAGGAATTGTGCAGAATGTGCAGAAGTTATCGCAACCATCTGCAATTTTTAAATATGCATAGTGTTTAGGGGTTGTTATAACTCTGTTTTTAACAAATGTTTCGTGTTCGTCTCCACCTGTTTCAATTACTCTTTCATTTGTCTTATAGGCTTTATCCAAAATTTTAACAATGTTTGGATATTCATTGGTTCCCATGAAAACGTCAACTTCAGGAAGTTCTTTTCTCATTTCGCCAAGCCATTTTTGTGGCATGCAACCTGTAACAACAAGTTTTTCACAAGTTCCAAGTTTTTTATATTCTGCCATTTCAAGAATTGTATCCATTGATTCTTTTCTTGCATTTGCAATAAATCCACAAGTATTAATGATAATGATGTTTGCTTTAGATGGATCACTTGTGAAACAATATCCACCATCACTAAGATATGTCAGCATATGCTCGGTGTCAACACGGTTTTTATCACACCCAAGTGAAATCACACCAACATATTTAATTTCATCTGTATTATTTCCCATAAATTTTCCTTTAATTTTTATTCATCAATCTTTTTTCCCAAATATTCTTTCATATTCTTGTCTTGTCATGATAACTTTTCTTGCAGTGTTTCCATAATTGTTTTCAATCACGCCTGCATCTTCAAGTTGGTCTAAAATTCTGTTTGCACGAACCATTCCAACTGAAAATCTTGACATTATCATAGAATTTGAAATTTTTCCATTTTCAAAAGCACACTTTGCAGCTTCATGGAACAATTCATCAAATTCAGTTTCCAAAAAATCGACATCTTCATAAAAATATTTCTCATATTCATCTTTCGTGATATTAACTTTATATTTCTCTGAATTTTTTTCTTTTGAAACAAATTCGTGCTCTTCAAGGTTTGAAAGAACATTTGCAGAAACCGCAGCTCCACCTAAAAAACGTTGAATATCTTTAAGTGAAATTGTTCTTTTGCCAGAAATAAGTTTTAAAACTTTTCTTTCGTTTAAATTTAAATTGATTTTATTGATTGATAAATAACTTTTTTCCATATTTTCTTTCCCCAAAAATATTAATTATCGCTGTCAAAATCGCCAAATAGTTCGTTATATTCGGCAATTGTAATTTTAACATCACGTGGCTTATTTCCAATTCCTGGGTTGATAAATCCACGGGTTTCCATTTGGTCGATAATTCTTGCCGCACGTGCATATCCAACACTGAACCTTCTTTGAATCATGGAAATTGAAGCTTTTCCATTTTTCATTACAAGTTTAAGAGCTTGTGGCATATATTCGTCCATACGATCTTCATTTGAACCCTTATTATCGTCATCATCGTCTGGAATTTCTTCTTTTTCAGGCTCTGCATAAATGCTGTTTTGAACTTCTTCATCATATTCTGAAACATTGTTTTCTTTAATGAAATCAAGAACAGCTTTAATTTCTTCATCAGAAACAAAAGCTCCTTGCAAACGGATTTTTTGGTTGCTGTCTTGTCCAGAGAAAAGCATGTCCCCTTGTCCAAGAAGTTTTTCAGCACCAGCTTCGTCCAAAATTGTTTTAGAGTCAACATAGCTTGAAAGTGAGAATGCAATTCTTGTTGGAAGGTTATTTTTGATAACACCAGTAACAACGTCAACAGATGGACGTTGTGTTGCAACAACCATGTGAATTCCGCAAGCACGACCAAGTTGGGTTATACGTTGAATTTTGCCTTCAACGTCTTTTTTAGCAACACCCATAAGTTCAGCAAGTTCATCGACAATGATAACAAGATATGGCAAACGTTTTTCTTCGCCTTTTCTTACTTTGTCAAGTGCGTTATATTGGTCAATTTTCTGACATTCATTTTCCATTAAAAGTTGGAAACGACGTTCCATTTCTTTGACCGCCCAATTAAGAGCATTAACAGCCTTTGAACACTCGGTGACAACTTCAGGAAGCATCAAGTGTGGCATGCGGTTATAACGTGAAAACTCAACACGTTTAGGGTCAATCATGATAAATCTAAGCTCATCTGGAGAGTGTTTAAACATAAGGCTCATGATAAGCGAATGCAAAAACACAGATTTACCAGAACCAGTTGAACCAGCAACCAAACAGTGAACCATTTTTGGCAAGCTTTTAATGATAACTTCACCTGAAATGTTCTTTCCAATTGCAACAGGAAGTGGACCTTTAAAGTTCTGGAATTCTGGAGATTCAAGAAGCTCACGAAGTCCAACCATGCTCGTTTTGTCGTTCGCAACTTCAACACCAAATGCATTTTTACCAGGAATTGGAGCTTCAATACGAATTCCATTTCTTGCCGCCAAGTTCATGCTCATGTCTTTTTCATATGACAAAACTCTTGAAACCGGAATACCGACAGGCATTGAAAGTTCATATCGAGTAACTTTTGGGCCACGAACAACATTTATAACTTTTGCAGGAATCTTGAATGTTTCAAGTGTTGCTTCCAAAATTGCAGATTTTTGCTTATATTCTGCACTATAGTCAACATTTTCTTCTTTTGTAACTTTCAAAAGAGAAGTTGAAGGACGTTTATATTCACGATTAAGTTGGTTTTCAAAACTAAGTTTTTCAACTCTTTGTTTTTCTGGAGTTCTTTCAACATTTCTTTGAACTCTTTCATTTCTGTTTTGCAAAACATTTGTGAAAGAATTTTGCTCTGATGGAGTTGCTTCTTTTGCAGAAATTCCAAGAGATGAAGCATCAGCCAAAAGATCTTCAGAACGAACACGGCGATCAGCTCTTGAAAGTCTTGAGCCAAACTCTGTGCTTTGAACACTTTCTTCGTTTTCTTGATTGTTTGTTTGATTGATATTTGAAATTGTATTTCTTCTTTCAGCAGAAAGGTTTACACGATTTTCACGACCTTCACGAATATTTTCGCTTCTGTCACGATTAACAATTGGTTCGCTTCTTCTTTCTGGTTGATCATTTCTGTCAAACACATTTCTTGGTTCTTCAGTTTGACCAAGTGGGCGACCAAATGCAGAAAGTCGGTCAGATGGTGCTGCGCTTTCAGAATTTGTCATGTTTTCGGTTGTGCTTTCACCAACGCTTCCCCTTTCCACTCTTGTTGGACGATAGCTTCCCCAACTTGTTTTAACCGAACCGTCATCATTCATGTTATAGTTTGTTTCAGGTTGCTCAGCTTGAGTTTCTGGTTCTTTTTGGCTTTCTTCATCTTTAAATTGAAGAGTTTTTGAAGCATATTGTTTTCTCCAATCATTTCTCTCGTCACTTGAACGATCAAAAATGTTTGGAACTTGAGCGCTTCTGTCACCAAACAAAACTTCACGAGCTGATTTTGGTTCTTCATTAGACTCATCAATTCTTTCCGCCTTTTGAGATGTTGTTGCTGTTCCGAACAAAACATTTCTTGCACGTTCTCTTTCAGAATTGTCATCTTGTTTTTGATAGGTTTGATTAAATGCCGGCTGAGTTTGTTGCTCTGGCGAAGTGAAGAAAGATGGAGAATCTTTCACAAGTTCTCTTTCCCCTTCTTGATTTGATGGTTGAGAATCATCAAAAGTTGTTTCAAAAACAGTTGGATTTTCTTGCTCTTGATTGTTCTCTCCAGTAAGTTTTGTTAAAAGAGCATCATATTCTTCTTTGCTTTGCTCTGATTCTTCATTTGAGAAGCTGTAAAGATCTTCACCAGCAAGCGACTCGCCAAGTCCAGTTGGTTTTACTGTGTCTTTCTTTTCAAGAAGTTTGGTCTGTCTGCCCTGTTTTTTGTTATAAATGATATAGTCAATCACAAGCCCAACAAAAATTGTTGCAAGAACAGCAAAAACAACATAGGTTGCTCCAAGTCCAATTATGCAACGGAACAAATATACAAAAATTCCAAGGAAAGCGCCACCAACAGTGATTCCATTTTGCATGCTCATGCATGAAGAAAGATATTTGCCAAATTCGGCAAAAGTTCTTGTTTCGTTCATCATGATTCCTGAAGAAAAAATTGTGTGAAGCAAACAGATGATGCCAAAAACCGACATAAACAAATATGTTGTGAACTTCTTGTTGAAAGTGTATGACATATTAAGCGAAAGAGCAATTCCAACAAGGAACAAAAGCACAAAAATTGGATAGCACATTGCACCAAAAATTCCTTGAAGGAATTTTCCAATTCCAAGAAATGAAGGAAAAATGCAAAGAACAAATAGCGCAGCAGAAAGCACAAGCATTACAATGCCTGCGATTTGTTTTCCACTGAGTTTTTTAGATGTTACTTTTTTTGGATTTTTCACGGTTTACTCCTTAAAAAATGATTAAAAGTCGATATATTTTGCAGAATTAACATCTGTAGGGTTTCCGAGATATGCGATATAAAGTTTTGAGAAATCAAAAACATCACGGAAAATGTCGTTTGCGTCTGAATAGGTTGTAAGTTCAACTTTCATAAGTTCGCTTGCAAGACTATAGCTTTGTTTTGCAATTGCAACATCACGAGCAGCATTAATGCAAAGGTCACGTGAACGTTCATTGTCTTTCAAAAAGTCAATGATAAATGCATTCTTTTCAATTTCAAATTCGTTTTCACCAATTCCAATTGCTGTCATATTTTTGATGCATTTTACAATTTCGTCCATATAAACGCCAACATTTTCAAAATCAACAATACATTCAATTTCAATTTTGCCATTGTTTGCAAATTGTTCGTTAAAGATTTTTTCGCTGTGGAAAAAGCTTGCATTTTTAAGCTCATCTTTAATTCTTCTCTCAAGAAGTGGAAGAATGATTGGCATCACATATTTACTGCTTGACTTATATGAAACCGATGGAAAAGCAAACAAAATTCTGCTTTGATTAAGTTTTTTGTTTTTGCTTCTTTCCCCACCAATAAAGTTGTCAATTTCAGCAACATATTTAAGTTTTTTATATTCTCCGCCTTCAGTGAAGCGAGTGTAAACCGTTTTCATCACTTTTTCATAGACAGCGTCACCATCAATGTCACCAACAACAGAAATAACTGTGTTCTTTGGTGTTAAAACTCTTTCAAAAAACTCTTTACTGTCACCAGCTGTCATTCTTGAAATTGTTGTTGTGGTTCCAAACTTAGGGTTTGCAAGTCCGGTTCTATAGAAAAGTGCTTGGTTGACCATGCGGTTCAAAACATATGAAGGGTTTTCTTGAAGTTTTGCAATGTCTGAAAGAAGTGTGTTTCTCACCATGTCTCCCGCTGGGGTTGAGAAAATTGATTCAAATGCAATTTCAGAAACCAAGTCGATTGCCTTTCCAACATTGTCTGCAGTTGTTGAAGCAACAATAACAATGCTTTCAGCAGTGTTGTCTGTTTCAAGCAAAATTCCGTTGCTTTTTGCAAAAGTTATAAGCTCACGATTTGTTGGGTGTTTTTTTGTTCCCATCAAAAGCATGCGACTTGTAAATTCGCTTATTCCGCTTTCATAGTTTTTTTCACTTTGAGTTCCGCTTGTAACATGCAAACAAACAGACGCAAGTTTTGCATCAGTTTTTGGAATGATTGAAACCCTAAGACCGTTTGGAAATGTTTTAAGTGCCATGGCATTTCTCCTAAAGTAAATTGATAAATATATTTTTTCATATATGATTATAACATAAAAAAATCTGTTATAAAAACAGATTTCAAAACTTTTACGAATTTTTGGTAATTTTTTACCAATAAATTAGTCATTAATTGTATTTGACACGGTGTCAAGAGCAAGTTTTTTACCATTTATCGCAACAATGATGTCTTCAAATGCTTCACTTGTTGCCTTTGTTGGGTGCATCAAAATAAGGTCGCCCGAGCGAACTTCACTTGTTGCACGATTGAAAATTAGTTTTGAGTTCTGGTCTCGCCAATCAATTGTGTCGTGTGTCCATAAAATTGTTTTATAGCCAAGACTGGTTGCCGCTGCGGTTGTATGCTTATTATAGCTTCCTCCAGGTGGTGCAAAAAGTGTCATATTGATTCCAAGAATGCTTTTCACAGCTACAGTGCAACCATCAATCTCGCTTTTGTTTTGCTCAAGCCCAAGACGACCATGTTCTTTGTGGTTTGAACCATGATTTCCAATTTCGTGGCCAGCATCATAAATTTTCTTTAACAGGTCTTTGTTCTCTTCCGCCCAGGTTTTGCCAACAAAAAATGTTGCCTTTGCATTGTGTTTTGCAAGAGTTTCAAGCATGCTTTCAAGATATTCAGTTCCCCAATAAACATTGATCATAAGAGCAACTTTTCCGTTTGTTTCACTTCCTTGATAGATCACTCCATTATATGCCTTGAAAGTTTCAACAGCATCATCTCCACCAACAAACCCACACATGAGTGTAACAACAAAAACAATGAACACCAAACAAAAACTCACAAGCCCATGCAAAACAACTTTTTGACCTTTTGTTTCTTTTTCTTTGCACTCTTTATTGTTTTCACAATGTCCAAACAACAATTCCCCGCCGTCTTGCTTTTGCTCGGTTTTCCCGCCGTCTTGCTTTTGCTTGATTATTTCTACTTTATCTTGAATTTCATGCTTACCAGGTCCGAAGCCTTGATTTTCATTTCCTTTAACCTTGCCCAAACTATCAACACTCTGTTTCTTTTTAAAAATCATATCTTTCTCCCATATATAATATGATTTTCAAAAACAAAATATTTAAAACAACAAAATAAAACCCCTTGCATTTTTGCAAAGGGTTAAATTTTTTTTCACATCAGTTTATAATATGAAACACTTATGTCATGCTTAATTTAAGCACTCGCTCTTTTTCGTTTTGATGTTTGTTTCACAAAACATATTTCACATCAAAATCATTTTATCCAGCAACCTTCAAAACAAAGAACTCTTTTCGTTGCTTGTCTTTCTCAAAGATGATGTCAATATCTCTACCGTCATCATAATTGTTTTTCAAAATATATTGTGTTCCGATACTAAAACCACACTTTGAACAACTGCCAGTTGATAAAAAACTATGTGCTTCTGTTGTTTCAGTTGTTGTTGAATAATAACAAACTGTACAGGTTTTTGTTGTTGAAACATTGTGTTTTGCTCTGTTTTTTGCAATTTGAGTATAATATGTTGATGTTTTAAAGCTATGTACACTTTCGGCAGTATAATATGTCAAACTTCTTGATGTGTTTGCAGGAACGCCATTTACTGCATTTCCGTTTGAATCATAGAAGGTTGTTGAGCCTGTAACTTCAAGTGTGATTGTGTTATTATATGGGGTTACAAGTTTGTGAAGTTTGCTTCTTAATGTTCCAAACACCAACATTTTTGATGCCGATGTAACCTTTGACATGTTGAAACTGCTCAAATTCAAAACTTCAATTCCTGTGCTTTGATAGAACATTTGTTGCATTGTTGTAACATTTGCTGTGTTAAACATGCTTAAATCAAGTTTTGAAAGATTTGTGAGATATCCAAACATGATAGACATGTTTGTAACTTTCGCAGTGTTAAATCCCGACAAATTAAGAGAAGAAAGCGCCGTGCAGTGTGCAAACATGCTTGCCATTGTTGTAACGTTTGAAGTATCAATTCCTGCAACTTTTATTGTTCCAAGTTTTGTGCAAGTATTGAACATATAACTCATGTTTGTAACTTTTGAAGTGTTAAACGATGTTACATCAATTGTTGTAAGACCGCTTGCACCCGAGAACATTCTTGCCATTGTTGTT
>ULLM01021116.1_pt1 | contig 13680 bp, 9 predicted proteins | sample 1951431 | NCBI WGS metagenome assembly ULLM01 (sample SAMEA4835528, study PRJEB28245) | human gut metagenome | biome: gut microbiome; material: fecal sample | place: Denmark | collected 2008
CGGGATACAGCATGACTACACGAAAAAGCAGGGCCTTGTCTGGCAGCAGATATTTCTGCCGGAGTACGCCCCGCAGGAATGGCAGGACAGAGAAAAGCTCTGGAACGCCGTGGAGGAAGTCGAGACGGCCAAGGACAGCAGGCTTGCCCGTGAGTTCGTCGTGGCTCTGCCCATAGAGCTGAGCCGTGAGGAACGGATTGACTTGCTGCAAAACTTTATCCGAGAACAGTTCGTATCAGACGGAATGTGTGCCGACGCTGCCATCCACGACACCGATGGTCACAATCCCCACGCCCACATTCTGCTGACAGTGCGCCCGCTGGATGAGCAGGGACGCTGGCAGTACAAGACCGAAAAAGAATATCTCTGTATGAGAAACGGTGAAGAACGAGGCTTCACCGCCGCCGAGTTCCGGGCGGCGCAGAACGAGGGCTGGGAGAAGCAATATCCCTACAAGGTCGGCAAAAAGAAGGTCTATATGACACCGCCCGTTGCTGAGGCTCAGGGACTTGTTCGCGCTGACAAGCATCCCAAAAGCACCCGCTACGGCAGGCAGAATCCCATTTCCGAGCGTTGGAACAGCGATGAACAACTCGTAGAATGGCGCAAGGAGTGGGCAGACGTGACCAATCGCTATTTGGAGAGATACGGACATGATGAGCGCATCGACCACCGCAGCAACGCTGCCAGAGGTCTGGATGAGCAGCCCACCATCCATGAGGGCGTGAGTGCGCGGGCGCTGGAGCGGAAAGGAATCATCGCTGACCGTTGCGAGATCAATCGCCAGATCAAGGCGGACAATGCCCTGCTGCGGGAGCTGAAAGCAACTATGAAAAAGCTGATGGATGCAGTAAAGAATACCATCCCTGCCCTTGCGGAAGCGATGGAATCCCTGCGTGAAAAGATGATTATTTTCTGCTATCAGCTTAACCATATCCGCACAGGCAAATCTGTCATTGTAAAATCTGTGGATGCCTGGAATATCAATCTGAACCGATACTCCGAGGTGGTAGAGCAAATCAAGGAAAGCAAAAAGGAGCGCACCGACCTCCTTGCCGAAAAGAAAGAATTGCCGTTCTGGAATATCCCCAGAAAGAACGAGCTGACCGCCCGAATTGCAGAGCTGACGGAATTGTTAGAAGAACTGCAATCCGAAAAGGCGATTCTTCTGCACAATATGGACTGTACGGACGGCAAGGATGTTTCCAAGGTCAGGAAGAAGGTTGCGCTGATGGAAGCCAATTTGAAAGAATTGGACGAGCAGGAGCAAAAATACTCCGCCGAATTGGATGTTGCCCTTGCCGAATATGCCGAATTGAAAACACAGGGCGAACAATTCGACCCGGTGGAGCTGTACGACACCCGGCAGGAGCTGCGCCCCGAAATGGAACAGGCGGCAGTCCAGCGTGTGCAGGAAAAGTATGGCGATAAATACAGTCCTTTCGTTATGGCTGACAGCAAGCGGGATGTTTCCCGGCACCTGGACGAATATGCTGAGAGCCAGAAAATCCGGCAAATCAAACGGGAACGGGAATATCAGCAGCGGCGGCAGAATCAGCCACAGCAAACAAAAAAGAAAAATCAAGATTGGGAGCGTTGACAAAAAATCGGGAGTGCATTTTGATGATGCACTTCCGATTTTTTGTTTATACTGTTCTGACCACAGGTGAAACCTTTATGTAAGCACCCCAAACGCAAACTTGAAACATTTGCCCCCCAGTGGGATCAGCAGTATTGTAATGCAGCAAGTCAGCCCCAGGCATCCCAGAATCAAAGCAAACGGTAGCTTGATAAACAGCCATATTGCCGCCGACAACAAAGCGCCGGTAATGTGAAACCCCAGCCAAAACAGGAAAGTCAACAATGCCAGGGCAATTATAAAACCAATCATATCGTTCTCCTATGCTATGAGGTCATTTATTTCTTGAAGGTGTGATACTCGATGGTGATTTCTACATCATACGGGAACACGCTATTCTTTTTGAACGGATAAACCTCGCTAATCGTTATTTTCTCAACTGAACCATCTTTCTTAACCCATCCTGTTGTAAGATCACGAATTGGTTTCTCGTATATTTCCGTGAAGCCAAGTTCCTGCAATTTATCGCCAGCAAGCACATAGTTCATTTTCCGCAAACTACGCTCCGAGAAAGGAATCGTGATTTCTTTTTTATCGTGATAGGTGATAATGATTTCGGCATCGTATGGGATTTGATCGCCGCTGTTGAAGAAGGACGAGCCGCTAATAACCACTTGCTCCACCTGCCCAACATCATAGCTTGACCCCTTATATACATCCTTGATCGGGATAGCTTTAATATTGGAAAAGGCATTTTCTGTAAGAGAAGAAACAACATAAGAAACATTTCTTCCAATCAATTCGCTGGAATCATAGCGAATTTCAATTTTCTTTCCCTTCAGCAGAAACGCTTTTGCCCTCTTTTTCCGCAAGGCATTTCTGGCCCTGCGTTCCTTCTCTTTTTCTTGGCGTACTCTTTCTGCTTCCGCTTCGGCTTCACGCTCTCGTTGCCTTCTTTGAGAATACGCTAATGCACCTGCTCCAATAGCGACACCTAAAAGACCAGCTAAGGCATCAGATAAATCACCGGAACCGGATTCATCATCAGAATCGGAATCATCGTCATCATCTGAGGAACTATCTGCATCAAAATAGCTGTCATCTTGATTTGTTCCGCCGTAGTATGCTCCGCTTCCATCAGCGTTTTTGTAGCCCCAGGCACCATCTTTTCCATAGTAGGACATACTTCCATCAGCATTTCTCGTACCCCAACTTCCGTCTGCACCATAGAACGAACCGCTTCCGTCGGCGTTTTTAGTTCCCCAGCTTCCATCGGCTCCGTAGTAAGAGCCACTACCATCGGCGTTTCTTGTATCCCAACTTCCATCCTCTTCGTAAAAGGAACCCTCTTCACCGTCATTTTGAAGGTATTCCCATCCTTTATCTCTCTTCTCGTCTGACATAATTAGCCCCTCTTCATCACTTGATTTTGAATCCTCCTTGGATTCTACGAAGCGCTTTTTCGGGGGTTTCTCTTAATTCGATAAGAAGCATAAACGCTGCTTCGCCGTCAACATAATGGGACAGCTCTGCTAATGATTTTGCCGTATATCCCTCAACAGAAACTCCGTTCGGAATATACCGCTTATGTTCTATCCAATATTCAAACTCCTTCAAAATATCCTCGTTTCTGGAGAGCTTGCTCAGTTTCTGCTTTAACAGGAGGGGCATTACTTTCGCCTGCTTGTAGTAATCTTCAATTATTTTGCTCATCATGCTACCTCCCTATGTGTAAAGATATTTGCAAAAGCTCTTGCTTCTGCTTCTACCAGTTGATCTTGATAATCGGTGAAAAACAAATACTTTCCATCCGCCAGTGGAACCGGCGATATGTAGTTCTCAAAATTAAGCTGATACATTTTGTCCTGCAAGGTTTCCTTGCATTGCGCCCTCTGGTGCTGATAAGCATGACGCATTTCATGGGCAACCGTATCGACAACCTCACGGCTATCAAACAATGTGTTCCGGTTGATTTCTATGGTGTTGCTCAATGGCAGATAAGCACCACAGGAGCCATCACGACCATCATAAAACTTTATGTCCGAATTATCTTCCAACCCCAGCTTTTTTCCAATCACGGCAGCAAGGTCTTGGATTGCCACCTTTCTCTCTCCGTCAGACAGCCGTTCCCATTTGTCGGAATCAAAGCGATCTAACACAAGCTGGACTTCATCATCCAGTTCAAAATCGAAGTCGAACTCATCTTCATAGCGACCGAAGATTTTAGCCAAAAGGCTTTCGTCCTCAACGCTGTACATATCCTGGCTATCCGGATCGACCGAAAACAGGCCATCCAGGAATGACACAGCTTCCTCGGTAGACATAGATCCAGTTGGCTTTATATCCTGGAAGCCGGTAGAGGAAAGAAGTTCAGAATCATCCTTTTTCTCCACTGTATCTTGAAACCGAATCATAGCTAAACTCCTTTCCTCCCCGGTTTTTATAGGACTATATCCTGCGTTCCGACCTTTTTGAACTTGCCGTTTTCAAAAACCACGGCAATGCCATGTTCCATATCAAACCTGTAATTGCACATAATAGCAGCAATGCGGTGTTTCTTTATGTGCGGTACAAAGATGCTCTTAGGCATGACATACTTGAAGATGTTTCCAATAGCTGCACCTGCAAGCTGACCGCCATCAGTTTTTTGCACATACTTGATTACCGCTTCTAAAGAACCAGCAATTTCCTCTGCATTGTTTTCAAGCATTGCAAAGGCTTCCTTCTGGCTTTCCAGTACATCTTCTCCGGGATAGCACTCATACACCACATTGAGGTCAAACGCTCTGTCCCAAATATTGATTTTGCATTTACTCATCGAATCCACCTCCATCTACATTTGCCGCATCACGAACTTTACACTCCGAACATCCACCATAATGGCGGAAGTAGCCATGAATGTCCCATGGTACTAAATCCATTGTTTTGGTATCACAACGCTCGTGCCAGGAACATTCATTCTCACGACGCCAATCACGAACATCCGCCGCAGACCAATCAGATCTACCATTCTTACCGGTGGCGTTCCATTGCTCCGCACACTTGGCATCCGCCTGGGAGAAGTTTCCAGAACGATAATTACCATCTGCATCAATATAATCATCACGATGCTCGGTCATATCATCAATCTCAAGCGTTATTTCTGCGCATTGGGAAAAATTAGGTTCTGCATAGTGATACTCCACACCATCTTGGCCTTTTTCAGCCAATTTGTCTTTAGCCGCTTTGCCGGCTTCCGTTTCATCAGAAGGGATGTACTTGGATTCTCCTCGTTCGCCCTCCCAGTGACCACGCTCACCATCTATCGGAATAATACTGCTTCTTGTTTCGTAGGAATTGTAGTATCCATCGTCGGAAACATCGTGCGATTCCTTAAACAGACTATCTACGAAGGACTTGGCTTCTGATACAGTCATGTCAGTTTCCGGTTTAATATCCTTAAATGCAGTTGCTTCTGGCTTCTGAACTTCTGACACTTCCGGTTTTTTGTTTACCTCTGACATCAAAATACACCTCCCTCTGTCTTGTAGATTTCTGCGAAGCGAACCAGCAAATCATTGTAGTCCGGATCTCTCAACACCTGCTCATGGATGATCAACGCCAATGCAAGGTCGATTTGCTTGCGGGAGTAGTCCTTAATAGACGGATTCAAACCATCAACAACAGAGTGTACCCATTGAGAAAGCTCGTTACATTCCGCAGCCGCTTTGATTGCATTTTCGGCAGAGAGGAAGTTATACACCAGCTGACGAAGTGCTTCCACAGCTTCAGTATCATCGGAGGAAATATACTCCATAAAGTCTTTCTTGATGGATGTATCCAACTTAGAGCGAATTACCATGCGTTTCAATCTAAGCATATCAGAACGGTTTCCCTTGCGAAGCAGTTCCTTGTTCATAATGCAATCCAACAAGGATTCTGTCACAATACTGCCTTCCACATCAAGATGCTCGTCATTATCCTTCGGTGTATAGCTATAACGAACTTGCGGCCCGGAATACTTGGTAACTTTACAAAGCACCGGCTGAACCCACTCATTCTGATAGATTGCAGCCACACCACAAGGCAGTTTCGCCAGCTCAACAATTTGGTCGTCATTGAGATTTGCCGCACGGCCTACCAACTCACGGTCGGTACGGTCTGGCAACCTCATAATGATTTTCGTATTGGTGTTGCGGATCACCGACAAGTCCAGCAAGCCAGGTGCTTGGTCTGCAATCACAAAGCCCTCACCGTATGTACGCATTTCTGCAATAGCATTTGCGAGCATTTCAACACTCTTACCACGGAGATTTGCGCTTTCCGATACCTGCTCGGTAGAAGTGCGCTTCAGCAGATTATGTGCTTCCTCCAGCACGGTAATATGCTTGAGTTTTTCGTTCATGCCAGTAGCCGTTGCCATACGGTATTCCTGGAGTTTCAACACAAGCATACCCATAATCAGTGACTTTGTTTCAGAGGAACCCACACGGCTCAAATCCACAATCACATTCTTATCGAACAGCTCTGCTTCCGAAATCTCGTCGCAGGTGAAGATCATTCCATTGATACCGTTGGTTAGGGATTGCAGGCGGGTCAACAGGGAGCCTTTGTATGCACCTTTGTTATCAGCATCGTATTCGCTGGTGTCAATAATTTCCTTGATGTTTCGTGCCACATCAGCAAAGGATGGGTAAATATCCTCTCCGTACCGGTTCGTAGAACGAACAAGGTTCCAACCACAGTCCAAATAGGACTTTTCAACGGCGCTTTTCAGAACTGCCGGCATAGCCGCATACATAGGCCAGCACACATTGAAGATTTCAACCAAGCGGTCAAGATGCTCCAATACATGAATCTCTTTCGGGAAGCTGAACGGATTGATACGCAGTACCGGTGATACAGCAGGGTTAGTCCCATATACGAAAACATCGGGATCGGAGCCAAAAATATGCTTGTATTCACCCTTGGCAGGTTCTACAACCATAAACCGAACATCCTGTTCCAGCGCTTCATTGAGAATTTGGTAGACCGTATTACTCTTACCGGAGCCGGTGCTACCTGTGATAAAGGTATGGGATGCCAGAGATTCTTTCGCAAGATGAACTTTTGCGTTTTCCTCGTGGTTCATGTGGAACACCTTGCCAAGCTCAATCTGATCCTGCGATGCTGGTGTCAAATCGTAAGAAACGACATTGCGACCAAACTCTGCACATTCGATAACCGGCAAGCCGGAAATCGACTTCTTCGGGAAGTTAAGGGAATATGCCAACTCCTTGCCAGAGAGATTTGTTGTCGCTGTTACGATAGGTGGATATACATTGAAGTCCGGATTTTCCGCAGTAATGTTCGGATTCAATCCAAACAAAGGGTGGCGCAGCTCACGCAGATAATTACATATTTCTTTTGCGTCGCCGCTGGATTCGCCCATATCACCACGCCACAGATTGATTGCAGCTTGGGACATATAGGATTCTTCGCCCTGGGTAAGTGCCAGATAAGAGTGTGCGACATTGTTGGCGACATTCTGATCTTCGCTCATTACATAGGCAGCAAAGTCCCACATACCCAGCGCTGTACTCAGTTCTAAGCGCTTCATCTGTGCTTCCAGTATTTCCAGAGCGTGTTTGATATTGTAGTTAGTAAAGCTCTGATTGATGCCCTCGCTCTTGCCGATCGTTGCCGTGACATTGGATGTTCTCGCAAAACTTGCGCCGAAGTTAGCACCGAAATTCACGCTTTTGAACGCACCGGCAGTTCTGGATACGGAGTTCGTAACGGCTTGTCCAAGTGTCTTTGCAACGGCTCTACCCACAGTAGAAGTTACCGCTGTCCCCGTTGCCTTTGCAATGGCTTGTCCGGTAGATTTAGCGATAGCCTGCCCCGTAGACTGTGCAACACTTTCGGAAACACTCTTAGTTACTCCTTCGCTAACTGCATCAGATACATTTGTTCCTGTTCCAGTTGCGGAATTTGAGTTCCATGTGTGGTTATAGTTTGCCGTTGCCTGAACACCAAAATTTGCTCCCGCAGATCCACCAGTAGAATCGGAGCTGCCACTTGTATCAGTCTGGGAGGTACTGGAACCATCGGTATGGGTTGTACCGGAAGATTCTGCATTTCCGGTTGTGTTCGTCACCGAGCTACCCGTAGAATCAGTCACGCTCTGTCCCGTGGAATCAGTTACAGTTTCGCCAGTCGATTCAGTCGTTCCCTCGCTGGTCGAATCAGTTACGGTGTCACTACTGGAATCGGTTGTACCGTTTGAGTTAGTCACAGCGTTGTTTTGACCATTCTGAATACCTGCGCTTGCACCAATATTCACTCCAACAGTTGCGGAGGAACCAGTAGAGTTCTGTTCATTGTAAGTAAAGGTCGTAGACCAGGCCGCATACGGAGCCAGACCGGAATACATTTCCGCAAGACTGAGTTTTCTGTATTCGATGTCCCTAATCGGAGTGGCAAGGAGGACGATGATGTATTCCTTGCTGCGCTTATCGGGAACAATACCATCCAAGAGTTTTTCAATCGTCTGGCTGACAAACTTCTCGGATTTCTCTGTAGGGACATTGGATGCAATAGCGACGGAATACGGAATATCATTCTTCATACAGGGAAGTACACCGCTTCCGATTTCCTTTGCCCATTCAGAACCTGGGAAATTACCCTTGATGGCATCACCCAACCGGATTCTGAAATTCTCGGATGCAACATTATTGTTGGCGTTTTTCGTGTTGGTAACAGCCAAGAATACATTTGTTGCTTCGCAAGTCCTATGGAATACCAGGGAGATGTTGCAATCCTCATTGGAAAGGACCTCGTAAACATTAACGAGCTTTTCCAAACTGTTTTCACTCTTGTCCACCACCCATTTAGTGATGTTAAAGAAACGGATATTTCTGGCAGTATCAAAGTCAGCACCGTACTCGACGGTGCGCTCAATCGGAACATACAGTTCCTTCAGCTGAGCAAGGTAAGCCTTGTAAATCTCAACACTACTGGCAGCAAGCAGCCGTTTTGTCATTTCCTCCGCTGTGCTGTCATTAGGGTTAGGCATCTGTGAGAGGTACTCATCTCGTTGGCTCTGAACATTTTGCAGTTGTTCGGGGCTAAGGGAAGATAATTTAGAAACCCTATCAGCGGCCTTTCCTCCGGCTTTAGCTATAAAACCTTTGATGCCCATATCATAACCTCCTGTCTATGTATTCGTCCTTGGAAAGAGTTTAAGATTCTTTCCAATCCATCATTTTTCTAATCTGTTCCGTATAGTCATTGAGCCTAATCATGCGAGATTCAAGCTCTGCAATTCGTGCCGTTTCCTCACGGATAATCTCTGCCTGCTCATGAAGCTGGGGACTAAACTCAACGATGTTCTCGATGATTGTTGCCAACAAATTGCCCATCCAAGCATCGAAGCTGTTTGCGTGGCTTCCTTCAAAGGAATGATAGATTTCCAACACCTGTACCTGCATTTCACTGTTGTACTTGCGAGTGAGCTTGTCGATGTTCAATCTATTGGCATCACCAAAGAACCGATGCAGAAAAGCAGCTTTGTCAAAGATGGCTTCGGCTCTGGTATCAAAAACAAGCTCTTGGTATTCAAGAATGATACCGGAAAGCTGAGAGCGCTTTTCATCAGACAATGCCGTGGAGTTTGTTACAATCTGAGAAAGCAGAATTTTCAGCTGTTCCGTTCTCATTGCCCAGTATGCTCTGGACTGGCGTTCCAAGAGACTTTGAGCGCCAGCAATCCTGCTTGTAAACGCATCTCTGATGGTTGCGATCAACGCATCGGAGGAAGCCTGTTCAGCCTGCTTCTTCGTATCGCTAAGCTCAGATACATCCTCCACAATTCCCTTAACACCCTCAGAGAAGTCTGTACCAATTTTTTTGATAGCGGACATACTGTGTTCCTTGAAGGCGGTGGAGAAATTCTTGCCCAGGTTATCCATGAAGGACTTTGCAGATTCACGCACATCTTCCCGCCGCCCTTCGACACCTTTTTCTGCTGCCATCGCTTGACGGAAATCCGCTTCTAAAGCAGCCAGTTCCGCAGAAGTGTATGTTACAGTTGCTTCGGCAACAAAGGCTTCCATTGCTGCGGCGTAATCCTGCTGGTAAGTAGCTTCTGCTTCGGCGCTGGATTGTTCCAGCCTTTCGATAAGAGCTTTTTTCTCTTTTTCAAGATTGGAGTGAATACGCTCCTTGTATGCTTCCTTCTTTTTCTTAGCTTCTGTGATTTCGCCAGAAGTGATCTGAATCACTTTGCCAAGGAATAGGCTGGATTGCTGGCACTTATTGTAATGGGAATAAACGCTTGCAAAAGTTTCGATTGCCTGCTCTACACAATACAGACCGCTGTTGGCATACAGCAGATTTCTGTGCTTTTCTGCAAGCATATCGTATTTACGCTTGATCTGTGCAGGCAGGATGTTGTAACGATACAGTTGCTTGTAGAAACGGGATGTAGGATCAATATACTTGTTCTTCTGATCCTCAAATACTTCTGCGTTATGATCTGCGATAAACTCTTCATCGTTCTTAGAGCCAAGTCCCATGATAGAGGACACGAAGTACAACCCACCGGAGTACAATTTACGAGGAATCGCAAGGCTTAAAATACGGTCACGATCATCGTCTGTAAGGCCGGTTTTCTTCAAAGATGCTGCATCGGCCTTATTTACGATAATCATGGTGAATCGGTTATCAAGCTCTGCCATGTTATTAATGTCCTGGTAGAGCTTATCATTGTCGGTGCTATCCAAAGAATCATACTCTGACACAAAGATCGGCAATCCATTGGACAGATCTTCCATGGCTTTTTTTAAGACTTGATAATGCTTCACATTGGATGCGGAATTGGAGCCGGGGGTGTCGAAGATAACGAAGTTGTTCCACATCTTTCCCCAAATCCCATCATCGTCAAATGGTGCTTCAATTTCAATAAGGTCAGAGATAGATTCATCCCTTTCCCGGTTTGCAAAACTATTGATAACTTCCAAGACTTTATTTAACTTGGAGGGAATCGGCTCTGCAGTAATCTCATCCAACATATCCTTTAGCTTTTTCGTCAAAGGATTATCTTCTGGGTCGGTCAAAAATTTGTAGAAATCCGCACTAAACCGGATGCGAACACTCTTGAAGCCGTATTCAAATTTGATCGTCGCTCTGTCCGGATGCTTAGACTGAGAAATCTTATATATCTTCGCAGTCGTTGGCTCATCGCTGCTCGGCAACAACTCATAACCGATTAACGCATTTATGAAAGTAGATTTACCGGAGCTGTAATTGCCGATCACGCAAATCGGAATCACATCGTTGGATGCGTCAGAGAATTTTTCAAGTTCTCTCTTAATCTTCTCTTTGTCAGAAACGCTCTCGGCAACAAGAGGGCTGAGTTCCTTAAACACATCAATGACATCCGGCAAAATATCTCGTGCGTTTTCGAGGTATCTACTGGACTTGGTCAGCACAATAGTAGCCGGGTAATCGTCCTGGCTGCAAATAGATTCCAGTTCGAGGTATTCATCGTCTGTACCCTCAAACACTACCTCAACCTTTTCGCCAACTACACTATACTCGCTGACGATTACATCAATAATCTGCTTTGCCTTAAATGGAAAGAAGCCAACAGAAAGCTCGTCACAGAGCAGTTTACTATCGCCATCATGCTCCGCATCAATGGTACGCCATTGTTGCGTCCCCTCATCCCAATTTTGAAACACCGTAACCTTTTGGTACGGGTTGCTAATTATTTTTATCTTCACCATGTTTCTTGTATCCCCCTCGGTATTATATAGACGGAACTTCCGTTGCGCTGTTTCAAGGCCATATTACATAGGATGAGGATATCACTCTATGCTGGCTACTTTGTTTTCCAGCAATTCCTTTACTATAGTTGCGTATTCTTCAATCAATTGATTCGGGGATAATATCCGCATCTGCTTGCCAAACTGGAACAGCCATCCCCAAAAAGTGGGACTGATTTGAACTTTTACAGTTGCCACGCATCTATGCTCGTGTGTACGCATCATCCTCGTATTTTCACCAAACCTGTCGTACACAACACCAATTAGCTTGTCATCAAATTCGATTACAATATCAACGGGCTGACCACCATACATTTTGAATACACGCTCGGTATATCCCGCAACTTCATTTCGCAAAGCTAACGCCTTTGAAGACACCGGCTCGTTGAGGACTTCAACGCTATCCATCCTGTCAACACGATAGTTTGCTGTACCATCGTGTTTTGCGCTATACGCAACTACATAATAATTATCCTCATGAAAAACCAATGCAACAGGTTCCACCACATACCGATGCCCATCACGGCGATAAACCTTTTCGCCATTTTCATTCAAATCAAAATAGCGAAACAGAACCTTGTTTTGCCGCTGGATTGCTTCTTCCAAATAGTTTACACTATAATAAATTGACTCATTACTGTGCTTACGAGTATTGAAACAGACAATATTACTTTTAAGAATATCTGCTTGATGACTACCGCCCAAAGCGGAAATCTTATCTATCAACTCGGAAGTCTTCTTGTCTGTAATGAAGTTTGCAGCTTGAACTGCATCAATCAGTATTTTCAATTCCGGCACAGAGAAGCTACGATCTTCAATATAGTAGCCTTTTTCTTTACCAATCTTGCGCCACATAACCTCAAAGCCTTGCTCATTCAAAAGAGCAATATCTTTTGCAAGCGTACGGCGTTCGCAAGAAATACCCATAGACCCAAGGCGATTACATATTTCATTTGTTGAAAGAGGATGGAGTTCATCGGTTTCTTGCCGTAACAGCTCCATTAGCTTCAACAATTTGATTTTTTGGCAATTTTCTTGCATTACGGCATAACCTCCTACGGTTTCAATATGAAAAATTGTAGCACATTTCCCGACATTTTTCAACAAGGTGCTGTCGTTTTTTTGCGACAGAACAAAAAACGATGTAGTCCTTGTGCGCACAAATACATTGTGTACATAAGAACTACATCGTAGCTTTCTCAATAACACAAATAAATTGTTTTGCAGAAAATACCCTTGACAAATCCAATCTCAGAAGAAGATTCTGGAACGCTACTGCAAGGATCACGGGATTACTGCTTACCGCCATTATGACGAGGACGACGGTTATTCCGGCACAAACTTCAACCGTCCGGGCTTCCAGCGTATGCTTGCCGACATCAAGGCAGGGCGGATCAAGCGCGTCATCGTAAAGGACATGAGCCGCTTCGGACGCGATTATCTCCAAGTGGGAATGTATACCGATGTTGTTTTCCCGGAGTTTGGCGTTCATTTTATTGCCGTCAATGACGGCGTGGACAGCACACGCGGCGAAAGTGAGTTTACCGCGATCCGCAATGTGTTCAATGAAATGTATGCCCGCGATACCTCTAAGAAGATTCGCGCTACATGGCAGAGCAAAGGCAAGTCCGGCGAGCATTTGACGACCATTCCACCCTATGGGTATATGAAAAGCCCGGAGGACAAAAAGAAATGGATCGTCGATGAAGAAGCCGCAGCCGTCGTACAGAAGATATTCTCCCTGTGCGCATCTGGCAAGGGACCCACGCAGATTGCTAAATGGCTCAAACAGCAGCAAATCTTGAATCCAACCGCCTATTGCTATGCGAAAGGTCTGCCGACCAGCAACAAGCCGACAGCAGACCCGTACAAATGGACAAATGAAACGGTTTCCCGCATTTTAGAGCGCGTAGACTATCTGGGACATACCGTAAACTTCAAGACTACAAAGCAGTCCTATAAGAGCAAGAAGAAAATCTGGAATGACCCTGAGAATTGGGTGATCTTCGAGAACACCCAGCCGCCGATCATCGAGGAAAGCGTGTTCCTGATTGTTCAGAACATTCGCAAGGCGCGTCGCCGTCCTACCAAGATGGGTGAAATGGGTATATTCTCCGGGCTTCTGTATTGCGCAGAGTGCGGCGGCAAAATGTATCAATGCCGCGCTACCAACTTTGCGGAGAACCAGAAATACTTCATCTGCTCTACCTACCGCAAGGGCAAGGATCTCTGCACGACCCATTCTATCAAGAATGTCGTGCTGCATGAAATTGTTCTGCGAAATCTGCGAGAAGCAATCTCCTATGTTTCAGA